>DSLMC04102__coassemble_675_pt1 | contig 152972 bp, 117 predicted proteins | sample DSLMC04102__metabat2_low_PE_001 | metagenome-assembled genome bin DSLMC04102
AAAAGAGTAAGAAGAACCTTCAAAGTTATGAGTAGCAAGCTCTTTAGGAAATTTCTCTAAAAAAATTTTTTGAACTTGAAAATTTTATAGATTTCATAAAAAATTTTTAAAAAAATATATAAAAATGTTATCTAAAAAAATTTAATTATCAAGAATTAATTATCATCAAAAATTAGTAAAATATTAAAAAAAGAAAAGTTTAATTTCTAAAAATAAAATAATGCAGTTTTGCAACAGATTAAACTAATTACATTATTAAGATAGTAAAAATGGCTTAAAATCCATTTTCAAAAGAAATAATTTTATTATTAATTAAAAAATATTTGCCAATTTAAAAAGCAGTCTATTTTTAGTGAATTTTAATAAAAGTTTTTATATTTTAATTCACTTAATGCTAGACTGCTTAAAAGTTATTTTTTTGTTCTAGATTTTTCTTTTATTTCTTTTTCATCTACTAAATTTTCTATTTCAATAGCTTTTTTACTTTTGGTTTTCTTTTTTAAATTATCTTTTGCAACTGTTGTTAAAAGTTTAATTCTATTTGTTTGATTTGTTTCACTTGCTCCTGGATCATAATCAATAGGAGAAATATTTGCATAAGGATATTTTTCTCGTATTGTTTTTATAACTCCTTTACCAACAACATGATTTGGTAAACATGCAAATGGCTGAACACAAACAATATTTGGAATACCATGTTCAATATATTCTACCATCTCTGCAGTTAAAAACCAACCTTCTCCGGTTTGATTTCCTATTGATAAAATATCTTTTACTTTTGTTTCTAATTCAAATATATTGCAAGGTAGTAAATATCCTTTTTTTGATGAACTTAGAGCAATTTTTAAATCTTTTTCAAGCATTTCGATTAGGTTTATTACTGTTTTAAAAATTTTAGCTTTAAATTTATCTGTATTTAATAATGTATTGTTTGTAATTTTATGTGTTGCAATAAATTTAATAAATCCCATAAAATCAGGAGAAATAACTTCAGCACCTTCTTTTTCAAGTACGTCTATAACAAAGTTATTACCAAATGGATGGTATTTTATTAAAACTTCACCTACAATACCAACTTTCGGTTTTTCTACACTGGTATCTAATTCTATTTTTTCGAAATCACTAACAATGTCATAAATGCTTTGTTTAAATTGTCTATAAGTTGATTTTCCAACAAGTGTTTTGCATTTTTCCATCCATTTATCAAACATTGCTTGAGATTCACCTTTATGGACTTCATAAGCACGATTTTTAAGTAATAATTTTGATAATAAATCTCCATAAAAAACGCCCTTTATTAAATTGATTGCCATTGGTATAGTTATTTTAAAGCCTGTTGATTTTTCCATTCCAACAACATTAAATGATATTATAGGAACATTTGAAAAACCAGCATCTTTTAATGCTTTTCTAATAAAGCCAATATAATTTGTTGCTCTGCAACCACCACCAGTTTGTGACATTATTAATGCTGTTTTATTTACATCATATTTACCAGATTGTAAAGCTTCAATGAATTGTCCAGTTGTTAATATTGATGGGTAACAAGCATCATTATTGACATATCTTAAACCTGTTTCAACTGTTTTATCTGTACACTCTCGTAAAAGTTCAACATTATATCCAAGAACTTTTAGAGCTGATTCTAGTAATTCAAAATGAATAGGAGCCATTTGAGGTACTAAAATAGTATAATTTTCTCTCATTTCTTTAGTAAAAGCAACTCTTTTTATTTCATAATTTCCAAGTTCTTTATTTTTTTCTTCTTCAGCTTTTTCTTCTTCTTTTTGAGATATACGTTTATTCATACTTGCAAGTAATGAACGAATACGAATACGAATTGCTCCTAAATTGTTGATTTCATCGATTTTTATTAGTGTGTACATATTGTTATAACTTTTTAAAATTTCTTCTACTTGATCAGTAGTTACTGCATCAACACCACAACCAAAAGAGTTAAGTTGAATCATTTCAAGAAAATCATGTTTTCCTACAAATTCTGCAGCAGCATATAATCTAGAGTGAAATACCCATTGGTCAACAACTCTTAAGTGATGACTTACTCCTTTATTCAGTTCGCAAACACTATCTTCAGATAATACACAAAGACCTAAACTTGTTATTAGTGTATCTATACCATGATTTATTTCAGGATCAACATGGTATGGTCTACCTGCAAGAACGATTCCTCTTAAGTTATTATCTTTTATGTATTTTATTGTTTCTCTACCTTTTTTTCTAACATCTTCTTTATACTTTTGATACTCAGCTTCAGCTGCTTCAGCTGCTTCTTTTAATTCTTTTTTGGTAAATTGATATTCTTTGAAGCAGTCTGATTCATAAACAACTTTTACTAAGTTTTTTATATCATCAATAGGAAGAAATGGATTTATATATTTTATATCAGCATTTCTCAATTCTTCTATATTATTTCTTATAACTTCCGAATATGAAATAACAATAGGACAGTTATAATGGTTATCTGATTGTTCATATTCTTTTCTTGAATATGGTATACAAGGGTAAAAAATAGTTTTTATACCTTGTTTTAATAAACTCATAACATGACCATGAGCTAGTTTTGCAGGATAACATACTGACTCAGAAGGCATTGATTCAATACCTTTTTCATAAGTTTTCCTATTACTTTTTTCAGAAATAATTACTCTAAAACCAAGTTTTGTTAAAAATGTGAACCAGAATGGATAATCTTCATACATATTTAAAACTCTAGGGATACCAATTGTTCCACGTTTTGCAGCTTCTTCTGAAAGAGGTGTATAGCCAAATAATCTTTCATATTTATATTTGTAAATATTTGGTAAATCTTTTTTTTCTGTAACTTGTCCAGCTCCTTTTTCACATCTGTTTCCAGAAATAAACTTTTTACCATTTTCAAAAGTATTTATTGTTAATAAACAATTATTTTCACATCCTTTACAACGAACATGTGAAATTTTTATGTTAAGACTGTCTAATTCTTCAGTTTTTAAAATTGTAGAGTTATATTCCATATCTAAATTGGCGTTATATTGTTCTTTTGCAAGTAAAGCAATACCATAAGCGCCCATAAGTCCCGCAATATCTGGTCTTACAACATTTTTTCCAACTATTAATTCAAAGGCTCTTAAAACAGCATCATTATAAAAAGTACCGCCTTGAACAACAATATTTTTTCCTAATGTTTTAACATCTCTAACTTTCATAACTTTTTGAATAGCATTTTTTATTATTGAATAAGAAAGACCACTAGAAATATCTCCAACAGAATAGCCTTCTTTTTGAGCTTGTTTTATTTTAGAATTCATGAATACGGTACATCTAGAACCTAAATCAACAGGAGATTTAGACTTTAATGCTTCTGCAACAAACTCTTCTATTTTTAAACCTAGACTTTTTGCAAATGTTTCTAAAAAAGATCCACAACCTGAAGAACAAGCTTCATTAAGCATTATATTGTCAATAGTGTTATTTTTTAATTTTATGTATTTCATATCTTGGCCACCAATATCTATTATACTGGTAACTTTTGGTAAAAATTCTTTTGCAGCAGTATAATGAGCTATTGTTTCAATTTCATTTAAATCAACATTTAAAGCTGTTTGAATTAATTTCTCACCATATCCAGTTACACCACTAAAACGTATTTTAACTTTTTCTGGAATATCTTTGTAAAGCTTTTTTAACATATTTATAACACTTTTTAATGGATTTCCTTTATTACTTCCATATAAAGAATATAAAAGAGCACCATCTCTATCTATTAAAACTAATTTAGTGGTTGTAGAACCAGCATCTATACCAATGAAGGCGTCACCTTCATAAGTTTTTAATTCATTTCTTTTAACTTTATCCTTATCATGTCTTTCTTTAAATTCTTTGTAATCTTCTTCTGTTTCAAATAAAGCTGGAAGGGTCTTTCCTTCTGTGTATTTAGCTTTTTTAAAATCTTTTAATTTTTTCTTTAAATCTTCAGTTGTAATTGGAGTTGTTTCTAATGAAGCATAGGCAGCTCCTGTAGCTACTAGCAGATGAGCATTTTCTGGTACAATGATTTTATCATCTGTTAGTTTTAAGGATTCAATAAATCTTTTTCTTAATTCTGGTAAATAGTTTAACGGACCTCCTAGAAAAGCTACTTTCCCTTTTATTGGTCTACCACAAGCTAATCCACTAATAGTTTGATTTACAACAGCTTGAAAAATTGATGCTGCAATATCTTCTTTTCTTGCTCCTTCATTTAATAAAGGTTGGATATCTGTTTTTGCAAAAACTCCACAACGAGAAGCGATAGGATAAATTGTTTCATAAGTTTTTGAAAGTTCATTTAATCCATTTGTATCTGTATTTAGAAGTGATGCCATTTGATCTAGAAATGCACCTGTACCTCCAGCGCAAGTTCCATTCATTCTTTGTTCTATAAATTTATCAAAATATATTATTTTTGCATCTTCACCGCCAAGTTCTATAACAACATCTGTTTGAGGGATCAATTTTTCAACAGCTGACTTGCAAGCTATAACTTCTTGAATAAAATTAACACCTAAAATTTTTGATATGTCAAGAGCACCAGAACCTGTTAAAGAAATCGTGAAAGTGTTGTCTGGAAAGTCTTTTATTAATTTATTTAAAACATTGTATAATGTAGATTTTGTATCTGAAAAATGTCTTTCGTAATTTGAATAAATAGTTTCTAAATCTTCATTTAAAATTACAATTTTTACTGTTGTTGAGCCTATATCTAAACCAACATGTAATAATTTATTCATAATTTACCTCTCAAAATAAAAAGTTAATAAAAATTATATCTTAATATCATGTATTTTATAACCTTTGTCGTTTTTTGTCAATGTTTATAACTTCCACAAATGTTAAAAAAATATTAACAAAATTAAAAGTTATAGGTAATTTATAAGGTTATATAAATAATGTAAAAATTTTACATTATTTTAATCTTCATTTAAAGATTTTTGTATTATAAAAAATATCCTTTATATATATAAAGGATATTAAAATTATTTATATTTTTAATACATATATTAGTATAAACCAAAAGTGACAGGCACTACCAAGCATAACAAATATATGAAAGATTTCATGAAAGCCAAAATGTTTTAGATTTAAATTTGGCCATTTTAATCCATATATTAAACCACCAATTGTATAGAAAATACCACCAGCTACTAGCCAGGCAAGGCTATATAATAGATTTGCTTCTTGAAAAACTTTAAATAATGGATATATAGCTATTAAAACTACCCATCCCATAGCAAGATATATACTTGTAGTTAATGCTCTTGGGGCTTTTATCCATACTGCGGTAAGAATTATTCCTAAAATAGCAAATCCCCATATTATACCAAATATAGACCATCCCCAAGGACCTCTCATTGGACCTAAGCAAATAGGTGTATATGTTGCAGCTATTAAAACATATATCATTATATGATCAAATTTTTTGAAAACTCTAATACCTTTTTCACCAATATTTAACCAATGATATAGTGTACTAAAAAGATATAATAAAAAGAGTGCTGTACCAAATATAGTAAAAGAAACTATGTCATAAGCATCTCCCCATATAGAAGAGAATACTATTAAAAGAACTAAACCAACAAGTGATAATGCAGCTCCAATACAATGTGTTAAGCCACTTACTAAATCTCTAACCTTTGCCATAAATACTCCTTTTTCTAAAAATATACTATATAATATACCAAAACTTAAAAATAGTCAACAATATAATAAAAGATATTATATTATCTAGTATAAAAAACGAGATATAAAAATGAATAAAAAATTCATTTTAGAATATTATTTACAAAGGAGGAAAAGCTATGCAAAAATGGATAATTTTAATAGTAATTGCGATTATATTGATAGTAGGTACTATAATAGTATTAAATATTGACATTGAAACTGAATATGTACCAGAAACTGAGGTGAGCCAAACAGCGCTTAGAAAAACAATAATAACTCTTTATTTTAGAAATAAGGAGAATGGTGAGATTGACAAAGAAACTAAGTTAATAGATTCAAAATTATTGCTAAGAGATCCTTATCAAGAGTTATTAAATATTTTAATTTCAGGTCCAGAAAATCAGAATTTAGAAAAATTAATTCCAGAAGGAACTAAAATTTTAGAAACAGTTTTTGAAAACGGCTGTGTTACAATTAATTTTAGTAAAGAATTTATCGAAAATAGTATAGATGAAGTAAAAAAAGTTCAAGCAATTTATACGATTTTTGAAACTTTAACAGAATTAACAGAAGTAAATGATATAAAAATATTAATAGAAGGAGAAGAAAAAGAAGATATAAATAATGTAATTTTAAATATGAAAAATAGCAATCCAAATAACAATTCAAAAAATAATGAAAATACAATTTATGAAAATAGTGCTTTAAATAATAATGAAAATGAAATTTAAAATTTTATAGAATATTGTTTAAATAGATATAATGTTGATAAATACTAGCTTTTGTGGTATTATGTATAAGAAATTTATATTAAGGAATAGATTAATATGTCAATATATGTAAAAGAAAATGAAAGAATAGATGATTTAGAATATAAAAATTTAAAAATAATTCAAAATAAAACAGGTTTTTGTTTTGGAATAGATAGTATATTACTTTCAGATTTTGCCAAAAATATAAAGAAAAATGCAAAAGTTATAGATATAGGAAGTGGAACAGGTGTTATATCAATACTTCTTTGTGAAAAAACAAAATTAGAAAAAATTTATGGAATAGAAATTCAAGAAGAAGTGGCTAATATGTCTAAGAGAAGCGCTTTATTAAATAGTTTAGAGAAAAAATTTGAAGTTATTAATATAGATATTAATGATATATTTAATATTTTAAATAAAAACGAATTTGACGCAATTGTTACTAATCCACCATATAAACCCTTTAATACAGGCGCAAGAAATATAGAAATAAAAAAACTTATATCTAGACATGAAGTAAAATGTACCTTAGAGGATATAATAGAAAAAAGTAGTAAACTTTTAAAATCTTTAGGTGAATTTTATATGGTACATAGAGCAGAAAGACTTGCAGATATAATGTGTTTACTTAGAAAATATAGATTAGAGCCAAAGGAGATACGATTTGTGCAGTCTAAAGTAAATGAGAAACCTAAACTTATACTAGTAAAAGCAGTAAAAAATGCGAAAGAATACTTAAAACTTCATTCCCCACTTATAATTTATAGAGATGATGGTCAATATACTGATGAAATATTAAAAATTTATAATAAGAAAAGAGAGGAAAAATGAAAGGGAATTTATATTTAGTAGCAACTCCAATAGGAAATTTGGAAGATATAACATTAAGAGCTTTAAAAGTATTAGAAAATGTAGATTTAATTGCGGCTGAAGATACAAGACATACACTTGGTCTATTAAATCATTTTAATATTTCAAAACCGCTTATAAGCTATTATAAGCAAACTGAAAAAACTAGAAGTAAAATATTAATTGAAAAATTATTAGAAGGAAAGGACATAGCTTTAGTTTCTGATGCTGGAACACCAGGAATATCAGATCCAGGGGAAGAAATAGTTAAAGAAGCAATTGAAAATGATATAAATGTAATACCAATACCAGGAGCTTGTGCATTTATTAATGCTTTAATTGCATCTGGACTTTCTACAAAAGAATTTTGTTTTGTTGGTTTTTTATCTTCAATAAAAAAAGAAAAAAGAGAAAAATTAGAGGAATTAAAATATGAAACAAAAACTCTAATATTTTATGAAGCTCCACATAAACTTAAAGGGACTCTTGAAATGGTTTTGGATGTTTTTGGAAACAGAAGAATTGTACTTGCAAAAGAATTAACAAAAATACATGAAAATTTTATTAGGAATGATATAAAAAGTATACTTGAAAATTTAGAAGAAATAAAAGGGGAATTTGTAATTTTAATTGAGGGAAATTACAAATCAGAAAAAGATATAAAACTTTCAAATTTAAATGCACAAACTTTAGAATTCCATTATGAATTTTATGAAAAAAAGGGGCTAGATAAAAAGGAAATAATTAAAAAAATCGCTAAAGATAGAAATGTTTCAAAAAATGAAATATATCAGTATTTTTTGAATAAATAAATTTATAAAAATTATAATAAATTAAAGAAAGTATTTTAAATTGAGCTAAAACTTATATTTAAAGTTCTTTCTTTTTTTCTAATTAATATATTGTTTTTTTTCTATTAAAATGATATATTATCTATGTGAAATTATGAATTTTTTAATGTTTTGGAGGGAAAATATGAGTAGAAATAGAGGGAAAAGATTTGATGATACTCCGAGATTGAATATAAAAAAAGTAATTGCGACAATTATAGCTATAGTAGTATTTATTATGATTATAGTATCCTTAAAAAATATATTAACAACAGATGATAAAACTAATGAAGTTTCTTCACTTACTACTTATATTAGTGTTTTAGAAAACAATAAATGGGGTGTGATTGATAACAAAGCAAATAAAGTGATAGATACAACTTATGATGAAATGATTATAGTACCAGATAAAAATAAAGATATTTTTATTTGTACTTATGATGTTGATTATAATTCAGAGACTTATAAAACTAAAGTGTTAAATAAAGATGGAAATGAAATATTAACAGAATATAATTTAGTACAAGCTATTGAAAATACAGACGGAAATAATGTATGGTATGAAAATAATGTCTTAAAATTTGAAAAAGATGGAAAATTTGGACTTATAAATTTTGAAGGAAAAGAAATATTAAAACCAGAATATGATAATATTTACTCTTTAACAGGACTTGAAAAAAGTTTAATTATTGAAAAAGATGGAAAAAAAGGTTTAGTAAATACTAGCATGGGAGAAATAGTAATTCCTACTGAATATGCAGATATTACAAATCTTGCAGAAAACTATGAAGCAGGTTATATTGTAAAAAATTCTGAAAATAAATTTGGAATAATAAGCCCAGATAAAACAAAAATACTAGATACTAAATATGATGAAATAAAAAAAGTATCAGGAAATGGTTATTATGTAGTTGTTGAAAATGGAAAAACAGAAGTTGTAGATAAATCTGGAAATATAGTCCTTAATACAGGTTTTGATAGTATAGAAAGTATAAATATTGATAATTTTATTATTACAAAATCTGGAAAATATGGAGTAATTAATAAATCTGGAGAAGAACTAATTCCGGCAGAATATGATAATTTAAAATTTGCATTCTCAAATGCTTTTATAGCACAAAAAGATGGAAAATATGGAATTATAGATAAATCTGGAAATACTCGGAGTAGAATTTAACTATGATTTAATAACATATATAAATGAAGCAGACTTTTTCGAGTGTGAAAATGAAAATCATACAACAGATATTTATGATAGAGAATTTAAAAAAGTATTAGAAAATATTATTATATCAGAATTAAATATAGAGAGTGGCTATTTAAGAGTTAGACAAAATGATGATTACAAATATTATAATTTTAAATTTGAAGAGAAAACTAATAAAGAAATTTTAGCAACAAATACACTATTTTTAGTAAAAGAAAATGGCAAATATGGATATGAAAATAAAAAAGGTGAAAGAATAGTAGATTGTATATATGATGATGCAAAAGAACAAAATGAATTTGGATATTGTGCTGTTAAAAAAGATGGTGTGTGGGGCTGCTTAAAATCAGATGGAACAGTAGTTGTAAAACCAAGTAGAAATTTAGATGAATATTTATTTGTGGATTTTATTGCAGAGTGGAATAGATATAATGATTTAAGTTTAAATGTTTATACAAAGTAACAGAAGAAGAAAGTAGGTAATAGTTTTGGAACTAATGACAAAATATCAATATACTTATTTTATACATCCATATATAATAGATGAAAATAAATATGATAAGTATATTTATAAACTTTTAAAAGATAAAAAATGCTCATATAAGATATTTGAAAAAGAAAAAGATTTAGATATATATAATTTTTTCTTGCCTAATATAAGATCTTTTATGTTTCCTAGTTTTGAACTTAGAGGTGAAAAATTTAAAAATTTCAATTCATTAGACATAGAAAAAAAGAAAAATAAAATTGTGAAAAGAAATGTAGCGTGTTTTACTTATAATTTAGCATCAGATATACAAGGAAAAGTTGGAACAGAAAACGGAATTTTCTTTAAAATAGAAGGTATAGAAATTATTTGTTTTAATACAGGAATATGCTTTTTCACAATGAAAACACATATAGAAAATACTAATAGGTTTATAGATGTATTAGATTTTAATTATAGATTTAAAGGTATCAATTCAGAATTTGCGTCTTTAAAAGATTTTGAAAATATTAGAATTCAAACAGATACTTTTAAAGATATGAAAGATTTATCAGAACTTATAAATCAGATAACTGGTATTAATACTAAACAGAAAAATAATTCTAAAGAAAGTTTAATTAATTCACAATTTTACACATATTCTTATGCATGTGTAGAAACTAGTAATTGGAATGAAAAAACAGATTTCTTTAATATAGAAAATGATTTTTTAAAGTTTGCAAATGTACTTCCGAGTAATTATAATTCTGATTTTAATAGAGCAAATATAGAACATAATTTGCATATTATAGAAAAATTAAAATATGTTAAGACAACGATTTCTAATATGAGTTCAAATCTTATGTGTTCAGGAATAGATACTTATAATTATACTAAACTTCCTTATGAATATGAAAATCAGTATTTCTACCTATATATATTAGGACTATATAAAAGATTGTTTTTAATGAAACTTAATAACGATTTTAAAGAATATGATAAAATTGTTAGAATGAGAAAAAAATTCATTAACTTTACTAAAGAGATTTGGAATAAAGATATTACTTTAGATGATACAGGAATGTTATATACAAAAACTCTTAATAGAACTTTGGAATTAGAAGAATTATATAATGAAATACAAAACAAATATGAAGTAATATATAAACAATTAAATATAGAAAAAAATAATGTATATTATTCTGTAATAGTAATTTTATTAATTTTTTCTTTAATTTTTAATACAATAAATATAATATTTTTAATGTATTTATTATCATGAGAAGGATTTTATATGAAAATAGCAATTGGGACAGATATAATAGAAATAGAAAGAATAAAAAAGATAATAGAATCTAAAAAAGAAAAGTTTTTAGATTCTATGTATACTGAAAAAGAGAGAGAGTATTGTGAGTCTAAAAATATTCAAAAATATCAGAGTTATGCGGCAAGATTTGCTGCCAAAGAGGCTATATATAAAGCATTAAGCAATTACATTAATTTTGAATATTCTTGGAAAGATTTCGAAATATTAAATGCTGAAAATGGAAAACCAGAGGTTAATTTACATTTTAAAATTAGCGGTTTGGAAGATTTAGAAATTAGCATATCGCATTGTAAACAATATGCCGTAGCTTATGTAACAGCATTATTTAAGGAGTAAAAAAATGGAATTTTTTGATTCACACTCTCATTATAATAGTGAGAGCTTTGAAAATGATAGAAAAGAAATAATAGAAGAAACTTTTAAATTTGGAATAACAACTGTTATGTGTGCAGGATATAATTTGGAGCAAAGTAAAAATGCTTTGAAATTAGCAGAAGAAAACGACTTTATATATGCAAGTGCTGGAATATCTCCAAATGATATAGAAGATTTTTCAGAAGAAAATTTAAAAGAGATAGAAAATCTTGCAAAAAAGGATAAAATTGTTGCAATAGGAGAGATAGGTTTAGATTATTATTGGAATAAAGATAATAAAAATATTCAAAAAGATTTATTTATAAAGCAAATTGATATAGCAAATCGTTTAAGTAAACCAATAATTATTCATACTAGAGATGCTTGGATAGATACAATAGAAATTTTAAAAAATTATCCTGTAAAAGAAAAAGGAGTATTTCATTGTTGTCCATTAAATCAAGAATTAATAAAAGAAGCTTTAAAATTAGATTTTTATATATCTTTTAGTGGAAATATAACTTTTAAAAATGCAAAATCTAAAGATGTTGTAAGTCTTGTTCCACTTGATAGATTACTAATTGAAACAGATTCACCTTATCTTACACCAGAGCCTTTTAGAGGAAGAAGAAATGATTCTAGAAATGTAAAAATAGTAGCTGAGAAAATTTCGGAAATTAAAGATAAAACTTTAGAAGAAATTGCTAAAATAACTTATGAAAATGCTAGAAGATTGTTTAAAATATAATTTAATAATTTTTTTAAAATTTATAGAATTTAGATACTATAGTTTTTAGTAATAGAAACTATAGTATTTTTGTTATTTAGAAAATTTTAAAGTTTAAAGTAAAAGCTAAAATTTATATTAGGTATAATTTTCCTTATTACAAAAAAAGCTGTAAATCCCATTATTCGTAAGAAAAGTATTAAATTTGCAAAAAAAAGTAACAAAAACTTAATAAAAAGATGGCTATGCTCAATAAAAGACTTTCCGTAAAAGCTTTTGGTAGGAGTTGTAAAAACTGAAAAAAAATACTATTGAAAAAAAAAATGTAAATGCTATGATATTGCTAATGAAAATATTCAGAAATATACAGGGAGGATTTATTATGAAAAGGAAAATGTTAATCTCAATCGCATTAATAATCATTATGCTATTGAACTGCATTATGCCTGTTTTTGCAGCAAGTGCAGCTGAAGGTGGAGAGATTGAGTTAAACAGCAAATTGTACACAGCTGTAAAGAAAAGCCTTGAAAAACAAGGAATTTCTTTCATTGGTAATGATATTACTCATAGTATATCAATTACTGAAGAAAACAAAGCTCGTGTAACTGAGTTAAACCTTAATGAAGGTGAAATTTCTGATCTTACAGGATTAGAGAATTTCACAAATTTAGCTCATTTAGAGCTTTCTGGTAACAATATTACTAAAGATAGTAATTTAGCTGTTTTAACTGGCTTACCTTTAAAATATTTAGATTTATCAACTAACCAATTAGAAGATGTATCAGAGATTGATGAATTGATAAATTCTATTAAAGCAAGTAATGGAACAGTTATATTAAGCGGTCAAACAGTAACTATAGTTAATGAGGCTATAATAGATGTTGAAGAAGCATCAGATGATGCTGTTATTGCCGAATATACACTTCCAAGAATTTTAGAAAAAGCTGGTTATATTAAATCTGTTTGGATTAAACAATCAGCTATTTCAGAAAATGGAACTATATTTCTACCTTATTTAGAGGAAATATCAAATCCAGTTACTGAAGGAAATGACACAATGAAATTAAGAATTGCTTCAGATGAAGGAAATCCATATAAAGGATTATTTAAATTAGAAATATATATTTATGATGATCCAACTGAAGCAGGAAGTGCAGCCAATTTAAATCCAGCAGCAACAAACATATTAAATGGAAGTAGATTCTACATATATGTTGTTGTTCATGATAGCGATTCAACTGCAATAACAACTGAAGATTCAAATCTTTATAAAGCAATTAAAGAACAATTAACAGCAGGACAAACTATAAATAATGAATTAGATAGTTATCCTTTTGAAGTAAATGCAGATGGAGAAATAATTAAAGACGAATGTACATATACAACAGAAGGTAATAATTTAATCTTAACAATAGTTGGAGAAGATGAACCAAGTTATATTTTAGATACAGAAACAAACAGAGTTTATCTTTATGATGAAGGAGAAAAAGGAGAATATTATACAGATAAGTTTGAAAAACAACTAATTTCAACAACAGATGAAGAAGGTGTTGTTACATTAAAAGAAGGATATGCTATTTATCATAATGGAGCAAATAGAGATCTTTATATTCAAGCTTATGATGATGCTAAAACTTTTGTTATTGATAACGAAGATTTAGTAAATAAAATTACTTCATTAATGTTAAATAATAAAGAAATAAGAGATTTAACCGGACTTGAAAAATTTGTTGGTTTAAGTTCATATTTAAATGTATCACATAACTATTTAAGTGATATTGAACCAATTTATAATTTACAAGCAAATAAAGATGCTTTTGAAAGTAAAATTCAAGAAAAATATAATTATTATTTAACATCAAGAGAATATGGTAATTTAAGTAAATCATTATCAGAAACAAAAACAAATAAAACAGCAGCAGATGCTGAAATACAAAATATAGCAAATGCTATACAAGAAATTTTAACAAAATTTGAAGAAGCTTCTAAAATAGAAGAATATACAGAAACACAAAAAACAGAAACAGCAGAAGATGGAACAGAGACTACAGTAACAGAAAAAACTAAAAATGAAAATTATGAACAAGAGCTTGAAAATAAAGCAAAAGAGATAGAAGAAATTCTAAAAAATATTTATGGATATGATACTGTAGATGAAGCAACAGGAAAAAAAGAACATACAGACGGATATATTGAAATATTAGAAGATAGATTAAATGATACTGAAAAAGGTGTATCTGGATTATATTCATATTTAAGTTCATTATATAATATTTACAATAATGAACATAAACTTGCAACACTTTTAACACCAGAATTAAATTATTTAGATTTTGAACAATATTTAACATTTAAAGATACAATGCTAGGTAGTGCAGAAACAGTTAGAGGATTAGTTGAAGCTGAAATTTCAAGATTAGGTACACTTGAATCTAATCAAGGTTTATCTGAATTAGATAAAGACTTATTGTCAGCAGCGTTTGGAATTGACTTCGATTCTGAAGAAGTAGAATATCCTTTACAAGAATATTTTGCAAAATTAATGGAAGATACAGCAGGATCAAGAATATATTGGACTCAAATGATTGATAAATTTAGAGAAGTTGCTCTATATTCTGAAATGGGAACATATTGTTTAATCCATAGAATGGAAATCCCAACAACAGCAGTTTCACAATGTTATTGTGAAGAATATTTAAAACAAAGAATTAAAAGCTTTGAATATGAAGGAATAGATGTAACATTAGAAAGAGAAATATTAAATAATCTAGAAGCAAATGTTACAGATGGAAATGATTTATATGATGCATTTATTAATTATATGAAATTAACATTTGATTATACAAATGTTGATGATAGTGGAGATATAATAAATTTACCAACATGTTCAGGACCATATACAGAATTAAAATCTTTAGTATATAATACAACTAATTATGAAAATGTAGATGAAATATTTGCAAAATTAGAAGAACTTGAAAAAGATGTTGAAGCAGATGATAAAGAAGTTATAGAAGTATATAATAAATTATCAAATGCTATAATAAAAACAATAAATATAAAAGAAGCTATAGATTTTAATGAAAAATATCAAGGAGATTTAAATTTATATAATGAAGTTGTAGCTTTATCAAGTAAATTTGTAACAAATAGTGGAGAAGTTTCAATTTACATTACATTACCAAAATTAAGAAAATTAGATATTTCTTATAATGCATACTTAGAAGGAATTGAAAAAATTTCAACATTAACAGGGTTAAGAGAATTATATGCAAATGCAAACTATATTACAGATATTACTGAAGTAGATTGGTCAGCAATTAAATATTTAAGAAAATTAGGTTTAGCATATAACTATATTCCAAGTATTAAACCACTAGAAAACATGGAATATTTAGTAGATTTAGATGCAAGTCATAATATGATATCTGGAAAATTAGAATTCAATTTTACCAAATCACAAAAAACACTAATGAATTTAGATTTATCATATAACCAAATAACAGATATAACACCAATTATGGAATTCTTAGATTGGAAAACAGGTGGAAATGACGGAAATTATTTAGCAAGAGAAGACACAATTAATATTAACTTAAATAATCAAAATATAACATTAAATATTGAAGAACCAATATTCTTATCTGATTATCCATCTACAATAGATGTTGATCTACCAAAAATATTTACACAATTATTGGCAATAGACGTTGAAAGAACAGCTTTTGGTGAAACAAGTCAAAATGGTAGAATCGAATCAGAAGGAAAATATGTAACATTAAACACACGTACTGTTGGTGAAAAAGAAGGCGTTGTTGAAGTCATAGCAATGTCTGGAGATGGAACACCAGTAGAAACTTGTGTTGGTGAAGGAACAAAAGCAACAATAAAATATGTTGTAAAAGATAGAACAGTAACAAGTGTAAAAGTTGAACCTTCAGAAGATGTGGTAGTAAAACCTGGAGAAACACAAGTATTTACAGCATTAGTTGAAGGAGAAGATTTATTAGATACATCAGTTACATGGTCAGTTTTAGATAACTTAAGTGCAAATACTACAATAGCAGAAGATGGAACATTAACTGTTGGAGAAGACGAAACTGCAGAAGTAATTCATGTAATGGCTGTTTCAAACTTTGATGGAACAAAAAATGATGTAGTAACAGTAAGTACTATTGATCCAGATGAACCTATAGATGAAAGAATAATAAAAGTGGAACCATCAGAAAATGTAGTAGTAAAACCAGGAGAAGAACAAGATTTTACAGCTGAAATTACATCAGAAGATATAACAGATAAAACAGTAACATGGTCTATAGAAGGAAATTCAAGCGCAAATACAACAATTTCATCAGAAGGAAAATTAGTTGTAGCAGAAGATGAAACAGCAGAAGAAATTAAAGTAATAGCTACATCAAATTTCGATAATACAATTAAAACAGAAGTTGTAGTAGCAGTAAACAAAGAACCAGAAGAACCAACAGATGAAACTGTAGTAACAGTAGAACCATCAGAAAATGTAGTAGTAAAACCAGGGGAAGAACAAGACTTTACAGCAGAAGTTACAGGAAAAGATGTAACAGATACAACTGTAACTTGGTCAGTAGAAGGAAACTTAAGTGCAAATACAACAATTTCATCAGAAGGAAAATTAGTTGTAGCAGAAGATGAAACAGCAGGAGAAATTAAAGTAATAGCTACATCAAACTTCGATAATACAGTTAAAAAAGAAGTTGTAGTAGCAGTAAACAAAGAACCAGAAGATCCAACAGATGAAGTTGTAATAACAGTAGAACCATCAGAAAATGTAGTAGTAAAACCAGGAGGAGAACAAGACTTTACAGTTGAAGTTACAGGAACAGAAGTAACAAGTAAAGAAGTTAAATGGTCTTTAAGCGGATTTACAAGTCAAGATACAAATATTTCATCAGAAGGTAAATTAACATTAGGTGCTGATGAATCAGCTGATGAAATAACATTAACAGTAGATGTTACAGTTAATGATAGTATTAAAGAAACAAAAACAATTATAATAAAAGTTGATAAAGGTGAAGATCCTGAAAAGCCAGGGGTAGACTTAGAATTAGGTTATAAAGTTGAAGATGAATATTTAACTGAAGTAAGTCCTAAAACACCAGTTGAAGATTTTAAAACAATTCTTTTAGATAACGAAGAATATAATGTAGTTATAAAGAAAGATGGAGAAACAATTACATCAGGCAATGTAGCTACAGGAATGTATGTTCAAATCCAAGATAAAGATGGAGAAGTAGTAAAAGATGAAAATGGAGACTTATTAGTATATGAAGTAGTTGTAAAAGGCGATGTAAATGGAGATGGGGTTGCTAATTCACTAGATTCAGTATTAATAAAAGCTTATAGAAACGAAGTTAAAGATGCAAACTTAATAGGAAGTGCTTTTGAAGCAGCAGATATAGATGATAATGGAAAAGTTGATATAACAGATTCAAAATTATTACTATATCATAGAGCTGAAGTAAAAGGATATAATTTAAATTATAAAAATAGTAAATAATTAAACAATCTTGGCAACTTTTGAAACAGGTTGCCAAGATTAAGATAAAAAATACTAAAAAGGTAAAAAAAAGGTATTGCATTTTAATTGTGTAAATGGTATGCTTATATTGTATAAATAAAAATGAGGAGACAAGTTTATGAAAAAAAATAAGTTAATATTATTGCAATTATTTATTGCATTTACACTAATTTGTACAAGCGTTTATGCTGCAATTTCAACAACTATAGGAGTTTCAATAGATAAATCAACAATAGAAAGAGGAGAAACAGTTTCTGTCAAACTTTCTTTAAAAGATGTTGATGAAAATCAAAAAGTAACTAGTGTTGAAGGGTATGTAAATTATAACAAAGATGTTATTGAACCAATTACAGTAGATAGCATTGAAAAAGATGAAGAAAATAATGTAAAAATTGGTAATGAAACATTAGTTGTTGAAGATTTAACAAATGCAAACGCAAATGATATATCAAGTTCATCTGCATATATTGGATTTAATGGAGACCCAGAATCAGAAAATGATTCAAAAATTGTAATTGATTTCAATAATGGTATTACAGAGGATACAGATTTAATTACAATTAACTTTAAAGTAAAATCTGATGCTACTGTTGGAGAAATCAAAGATGCTATATCTTATTCAATGTTTGTTATAACAGCTGGTTCAGAACAATCAGAAGAAATTACAAAAAATATTAACTTAACAGTAAAACAAGTAACAGAAAATCCAGATGATAGTGATAAAGATGAAAATAAGACAGATGATGAAGATAAAAATGATAGCAAAAATGAGAATAAAGCAGATGACGATGATAAGAATGAAAACAAAAATGAAAATAAAAACACAAATACAAATACCAACAAAAATGTAAATAATAATCCAAATACAAATACAAAAGATAATACAGTAGCTGGAACAAAAATCCCAGCAGCTGGTGCAAAAGTAATAATATTACCAGTAATTATATTAATAGTATTAGCTTATGTAAGTTATAATAAATATATGAAAATGAAAGGTATTTAAAAATATTTTCTGAAAATAATTAATAATCCCTGGGGAGATAGGTAAAGACCTATCTCTTCTTTATTTTAAATATTATTCATAATATTTAAAATAAAAAAACCCCTTTGAAATAAGGAGCTTTTTTAATATTATTTTTTTACATATAAATTGCATTTACAAATACCATCATTTACAAATTCGTCACAAGGACAAAGTGTGGTATCATCTACAACAACTCTACAAGGACAATGTCCATCTTTTTTATATACACCTTCTAAAATTTTGTTTGCATATTCTCTATCTGGATTTATAATAAAACCTTTCATAAACTTATCTCCTTTATAAATTTTCAAATTCTTTTACTAAAGAGTTTTCAGGCATGTAACCTGTTAAAGTTTTTTTAAGATTGCCGTCTTTAAAAAATAGTAAAGTTGGAACAACTTCAATATTATATTTAGAAGCAAGTTCCATATTTTTATCAATATCTATTTTAACAATATCCACATCTGTTTTAGTTTTTGATATATTTTCTAAAACTGGTGCTAACATTTGACATGGGCCACACCATTCAGCAAAAAAATCAGCTAAAACAATTTTTGAGTTGTCAAGTACTTCTTTTTGAAAATCAGTGTTGTTAGAAATGTGTTTTATCATACATTACCTCCTAAATTATAAATTTATTATAAAACTAATTTGTATACTAATTATATTATATCTATTTATTTTAAATTAATTATTATAATATAAATTATATATATCAATTATATTATAGTTTGTCAAATAATTATAAAAATTTTTAAAATAGAAATATCTTATTTTTATTACAATTTTAGGTATTGCATAATTTATATTATATTGATATAATATTTTTAAATTTATATATGGAGGGAATTTAATATGTTAGTATTATTAATAATATTAATTGCCATAGTTGTTATCATAATTGCTATGTATAATGGTTTGGTTCAATCAAGATTAAAAGTTGATAATGCTTGGAGTCAAATAGATGTTCAATTACAAAGAAGATTTGATTTAATACCAAATTTAGTTGAAGCAGTAAAAGGATATATGGCTCATGAAGAAGCAACTTTAACAAAAGTTACAGAACTTAGAACTTCTTGGGCAAATGCTCAAACAGTTGGTGAAAAAGCAAATTTAGATGATCAATTAACAGGAGCATTAAAAACTATTATGGCAGTTTCTGAAAATTATCCAGATTTAAAAGCTGATAGAAACTTTTCAGAATTACAAGAGGAATTAAGAAGTACAGAAAATAAAATTTCTTATGCAAGACAATTTTACAATGATAGTGTAACTATGTATAATACAAAATTGCAAGTTGTACCAACAAATATAATTGCAGGAATGTTTAATTTCAAAGAAAAAGAATTATTTAAAACAACTTCAGAAGAAGCAAAACAAAATGTTAAAGTTGATTTCAGTAAATAATTAAAATAAGAGCTGCCATATAAAATTTGGCAGCTTTTATTGTTTTTAATAAAAAGTTTGATATAATTAATATAATATTTTATAAAATTAGAAATAATATTTTTAAAAGAGAGGATTTTGTATGTACGAAGATATAAAGAAAAACAAAATAAAAACAGGTGTAGTAGTTTTCGCATTTTTAACAATGATAACACTAATTTTATATTATTTATGTTATGCATTTAATTTTGGCGAATATGCTATAGTAATAGCATTAATATTTTCTATAGTATCTACTATTGCAACTTACTATAATTGTGACAAAATTGTACTTGCATCTGTAAGAGCAAGAGAAGCTACGAAAGAAGAGGATTTAGAAATTACTAATATTCTTGATGCTTTAATGTTGACTTCAGGGCTTACAACAAAGCCGAGATTATATGTAATAGATTCTATGCAACCAAATGCTTTTGCAACAGGAAGAAATCCAGAGAATGCTATAATTTGTGTTACACAAGGTTTATTACAGAAATTAGATTACTATGAAATTGAAGGTGTTATTGCACACGAACTTGCACATATAAAAAATTATGATATTAGATTATCAGCTGTTATAAGCGTAATGGTAGGATTTGTGATAATGCTTTCTGATATGTTTATGAGAGTAAGTTTTAGATCAAGAAGAAGTGATAATGATAATAATTCAGGAAATGCAATTTTAATGATTATAGGTTTAATATTTTTAATTATTTCTCCTATCATTTCAAAATTAATTCAACTTGCTGTTTCAAGAAGAAGGGAATTTTTAGCTGATGCAACAGCAATATCTTTTACAAGAAATCCAGATGGACTTATATCAGCGCTAGTGAAAATAAGTTCAGATGATGAAGAATTAGATGTGGCAAGTAATAGTAATGCACACATGTATATAGTTACACCATTTAAAGAGAAAAGAAATAAAAGTAGTTTATTTTCAACACATCCTTCAGTAGAAGAAAGAGTTGAAGCTTTAAGAAATTTGAAATAAAAATTTATTAAAATAAATGACTAAAAATGCTTGTATTACTTTTAAAACTTGGGATTTTAAGCATATTATTAGAGATTATGTAACATTGACAAAGTAGTAATTTAATAGTATAATTGCCTTGCAAGTTTAAGGAGGAGCATTTATGAAAACAGAAGAAAAATTATCTATAAAGATAATTAGAAAAATTGTTTTTATAAGTATTATTCTAATTTGTTTGCTTACAATAGGAGTTATGGCTTCTAAATCTGATGTTAATTATGTAACAATAGCTTTCCCAGAAGGATATGAATCAACAGTTGTAACTTCAAAAGTTTTAGTTTCAGAGATTTTAGCAGAGAATCATATAATTGTATTGCCAGATGAAACTGTATATCCTGCCTCAGATTCTAAAATTGATGCTTCTAAGAAAATTACAATTTCTAAGATGACTGAAGAAAAGAAAGTGATTGCAGAAGAAATTGAAAATGTTACAACAGAAGAAATTTTAGGAAAGTATGTAACAGTTACAGAAAAGATTGTTGTTGAACAAGTAGAAATACCTTATGAAACAGTAACAAAAGACGTTTCAAAAGCCGGTACTGAAACAAAAGATTCAGTAATTCAAGAAGGTGAAAACGGATTAAAAGAAATTAAATATAAGGTAAAATATCAAGATGATGTTGAAGTAGAAAAAACAGTAATTTCAGAAACAGTTATAAGAGAACCAATAGAAAAAATTATTCAAATTTCTACTAAATTAACTGCAAGATCAAGCAGAACACCAGCTTATTCATCAGATGTAATTGAAGCAAGTGTTGCAGGTATGACACCAAAAACAGTTAGATTAAATACCTCAGCATATTGTTCATGTGCAATTTGTTGTGGAAAGACTACTGGAATTACAAGTTCTGGAGCAAGAGCTCAGGAATGGCATACAATTGCAGCTGGAGCCGGATATCCAGTAGGAACTGTAATTTATATTCCCGCTTTATCAGACAAACCTAATGGTGGATGGTTTGTAGTTGAAGATAGAGGAGGAGCAATATCAAATAACAAAATAGATATATATATGGGTAGTCACTCAGCAGCATTAGCTTTTGGAAGAAGAAATTTAGAGTGTTATGTATATGAATAAATAAAAAGAGTTTAATTCTTATGAATTAAACTCTTTTTGTATAATAGAAAATAGCTAAAATTTATATTTTGATATAAAGTAAAAAGTAAAATAATAAAAATTTTATGAATTTATTGAAATATCTGTTGACATCACATTTTTTTTATTGTATCATATGTAAAATTTATTTTTCATATTTTCATAAATTTAAATATCTTTGGGAATTCTCCCAATTTTTCAAAATTTTTAAAATTAAAAAAGATAATAAAAAGGAGGAATTGTTTGTTATCAATTGTAAAAAGCATGTCTCTACAAGGTTTAGATGGAATTCTGATAGATGTTGAAATTGATATTTCTGCTGGTATGCCTTGCTGGGATGTAGTTGGACTTCCAGATACTAATATTAGAGAGTCAAAAGAAAGAGTAAGAACAGCAATCAAAAATTGTGGAATTGAACTTGCGAGTAGAAAATATATTATAAATTTGTCACCTGCAAATATAAGAAAAGATGGTGCAATTTTGGATTTAGCTATTGCTGCTGGAATTTTAGGTTCTATGGGGATTATAAAAACAGAAAAATTCAAAGACACTATTTTTATAGGAGAATTATCTTTAGATGGAAAATTAAATAAAATAAATGGAATTTTACCAATTTGTATAGAAGCATATAAAAAAGGAATCAGAAGAATTATATTATCAAAGGAAAATGCTAGTGAAGCAGCAATAGTTAATAATTTAGAAGTTATTGGCTTAGAAAATTTGAATCAAGTAATTTTATATTTGAATGATAAAATTACTGTTATTCAAGAGAAAATTGATATAGAAGAATTATTAAAAACAAAGAAAAAGACTTTTATAAATTTTTCAGAAGTTAAAGGTCAAAAACTTGCTAAGAGAGCTTTAGAAATTGCTGCAGCTGGAGGACATAATTTTTTAATGATAGGATCACCTGGTTCTGGAAAAACTATGCTTTCTAAAAGACTTCCAAGTATTCTTCCAGATTTAAGTTTTAAAGAAGCTCTAGAAATAACTAAAATACATAGTATAGCAGGTATTTTAAAGGAAAATAGTATAGTTTATGAAAGACCTTTTAGAAGTCCACATCATACGATTTCTGAAAGAGGATTAATCGGAGGAGGAAAAATTCCTAAACCAGGAGAGATTAGTCTAGCACATTTAGGAATTTTATTTTTGGATGAATTATTAGAATTTAAAAAAAATACTTTAGAGGTTTTAAGAGGCCCGATGGAAGATAGAGAAGTAAATATTAGTAGAGTGGGTATAAATGTTACATATCCATCTAATTTTATGTTAGTTGCAAGTATGAATCCATGTCCTTGTGGATATTATGGAAGCAAAATAAGATTATGCACTTGTACAGAAAAGCAAAGAAATTCATATATTTCAAAATTAAGTGGTCCTTTATTAGATAGGTTTGATATTCAAATACAAGTTTATCCTGTAAATTATGAAGAATTGAAAAATGAGAAAGAAGAAACTTCAGAGATAATAAAAGAAAGGGTAAATAAAGCAAGAAATATTCAAAAAAATAGGTATTTAGAATATGAAATTTTTTCTAACTCTGAACTTACACCTAAATTAATAGAAAAATTTTGTAAAATTGATATAAATTCAAAAAAGATATTAGAAAATGCATTTAGAAAGTTAAATTTAAGTGCAAGGGCATATTCTAAAATACTAAAAGTAGCAAGAACAATAGCAGATTTAGAAGAAAAAGAAAATATTGAAGAAGAACATATTTTAGAAGCAATACAGTATAGAAGTTTAGATAAAGGAGATAAATGAAACATAGAATAATACAATTAACTAAAAAAGAGTTCCCACAAAAATTAAAAGTTATAAATAATCCACCAGAAATTTTATATGCTATAGGAAATATAAATTTATTAAAAGAAAAAAGCTTTGGAATTATTGGAACTAGAAAAATTTCTGAATATGGAGAAAAAAATTGTAAATTTTTTACAAAAGAATTGACTTTAAGGGATATACCTATAGTAAGTGGTATGGCATTAGGAACAGATACAATTGCACATAAAACGGCACTTGAAAACAATGGAAAAACTATAGCTGTATTAGGAAGCGGCTTTGATAATATATTTCCAAAAGAAAATTTGTCACTTTTTGAAGATATAATTAAAAATGATGGTCTTGTTATAACAGAATATGAAAATAGTGTAAAGCCTATAAAAACTAACTTTCCTGAAAGAAATAGAATTATAACAGCTATTTCAGAAGGAATTTTAGTAATAGAAGCAGCATATAGAAGTGGTACAAGCATAACTGTAAGAAATGCTAAAAATCAAAAAAAGAAAGTATTTGCTCTACCAGGAAGATTAGATAGTTGTGTTGGAGTTGGAGTAAATAAAATGATAAAAAATGGAGCTATATTAACTACATGCATTGAAGATATTATTTCAGTATATCCAGAATTTAAAATAAGAGAAAGAAAAAATTCTACAAATATAAAAATAAAAAAAGAGTATGAAGAAATTTTTTATATTTTAAAAAAAGATAAAGAGAATTTTGAATCAATTTTAATGAAAACAAATTTAAATTTAAAAACATTAATTAAAATTTTAACTGATATGCAAATTGACGGAATTATTAAACAAGACGAATTTGGAATTTTTGAAATTGCTGAGGAGTGGAAGGTTTGAAAAATAATTTTCATAATAAAGAAATAGGAAAATATGGAGAAGATATAGTTTGTAGATATTTGGAAAAAAATGGTTATAATATACTTTGTAGAAATTTTAAGACTGATAATTCGGAAATAGATATAATTTCTGAATATAAAGGGGAGATTATATTTATAGAAGTAAAAACTAGAACTTCAAAACAATATGGCTTTCCAATAGAAAGTGTGAATAAGTTAAAGAAAAAACATATAATTAGTGCTACAAAATATTATATTTATAAAAATTCTTTAGAAAATAAAAATATTAGATTTGATATATTTGAAGTTTATATACATGGAAAAGAAAATGTGATAAATCATATAAAAAATGTCTTTTTTTAGATATGTAACGAAATATTAATATTTCAATTAGGTTAAAAAGTTGTTTTTTAGGCTTATTACAGATATAATGTAATTAATATTTTAGTAAAATAGGAGATTTTATGAATAGTAAAGAATGGAAAAAATGGTTATTTTGGTTTTCCTTTGCAGTAGCTGCTATAATAGTATATAAAACTATAGATAGTGTAACAGCAATATTTAGTTGGGTAGGAAATTTATTTAATTTGCTAATGCCATTTTTTATGGCATTATTGATAGCATATATATTATATATGCCAAGTAAGAAAATAGAAAATGGAATAAAAAAAATTAAATTTAAAATTTTTAAAAATCATGCAAGAGGATTAAGTGTATTATGTGTATACATCTTAACTATATTAATTATTTTATTAATAATAAATGTAGTTATGCCAACAATATCTACAAGTATAAAAGACTTAGCTAATAATTTACCAAATTACTATAATAGTGCTTTAGAATATTTTAATAATCTAGATGAAGATTCTATATTAAGTAAAATAAAAATTAATGAACAAATTAAGAAACTTCAAAATATTAATTTTGAAGAAGAAATTTTAAAGTATGCTAATATTGATAATATAGCTTCAGTATTAGGAGGGTTGTTAGGAGCAACAAATGTAATATTTGATTTATTTGTAACAATAGTAGTCTCAGTATATATGTTACTTGAAAGAAGTGATATAAAGAGCTTTTTACAAAATTTATCAAAAGCAATATTTGATAAAAAAACAAATGAAACAATAGCTAGATATTATAGAAAAACAAATAGTATATTTTTTAGTTTTATTACAAGTCAATTATTAGATGCAATTATCGTTGGAATAGTAACAGGTATTGCTATGAGTATAATGAAAGTAAAATATGCTGTTTTACTTGGATTTTTGATAGGCTTATTCAATATAATTCCATATTTTGGAGCAATAGTAGCAGTAATAATAGCAGTAATTATAACAATTTTTACAGGAGGATTTATACAAGCTATATGGCTAGCAGTAGTTGTTGTTGCACTACAGCAAATTGATGCAAATATTATTAATCCTAAAATCTTAGGTAATTCATTAAATTTGAGTCCGATATTAGTTATATTTGCTGTTACAGTTGGTGGAGCATATTTTGGAGTATTAGGAATGTTTTTAGGAGTTCCAGTAATTGCATTTATAAAAATAATTTTAGAAGATTTTATTTTGATGAAAAATGGTAAATTAGAAGAGAATTCAAAAAAATAAATAATAGTAAATATAAAAATCCATATCTTAAGAATTAATTTCAAAGATATGGATTTTTTGTTTTGTAATTAATAAAATGTATGTTTTTGTTTTATAATAATAAATTCTTTTGAAATTTTTATTATAAAAATGCTTTATTAAATTTATTAATATAATGTAAAAGAAGATGTAATTTCTTTAATTAAATTAGAAAAATTATCTGATAAGTTTGATGGAAAATTTATATCTATAACATAATATCCGTTTTCAGTTTCTATCCAAATAATTTTTAAATTAAATTTCTGCTCATTTTCTAGATGATCAAAACTATAAATATATGATTCTAAATCTTTATTAACAGATATACTTGAAATTTCAGAAACATTTGAAATCTTCTGAAAGTTTTTTGTATAAGAATTTCTGTCCGCAAAGACAATATCTGATAACTTCCTTCCAGTGATAATGTCTTTTTTTGATATTAAAATTTTCAAAGCTTGTGGAGATTTGAGTTCAATTAAATAATTATCAGAAGTGTTTTTTTCTAAATTATATGTACTAGGGAGAGCTATACTTAAAGATTTTTTTTCATCATAAAAAGTTTCGGTAGTAACTATAGTTTTGTTTGTATTGTTCTTATCTAATAAATTAGAGATTATTTCTATTAGAACTACTAAAATGAATAAGCTAATTATTACAATAAAAATAATTTTATGTATGTTTAATTTTTTGTGAAATTCAAAAATCTCGTTCATAATAACTCCTTTATTTATATATAATACTATAATGTATTTTTTTGTAAAAATCAATATATAATTAAAGTGATAAAACCAAAAGGTTGACATATTGTGAAAAAACTTTTATACTTAAGCATAGATGCTTTATGAAGTAGAAATATATTAGCTTCCTTAGTATCAACAGGTAACTTAAGCAACATGCCACAGTATAAGGAGGGAAAAAGATGGCAAAAGATTTAAGAAAAGCATACAAGAAAGAATTTGAGGCAATGTATGCTGACGCACTTGAAAACCGTCATGAAGCAAATGAGGCGAGAGTAAAAGCCGAAAAAGAGCTGGCAGAAGCACGGAGTCATTTAGAAAATCTTAATGAGACTGCAAAATCTTGCAGGGGAAACTTCGTAAATGACGCTAAAGAACTTATAAAATACGGCTTAACAAGCAGTCCGGTTCTTGATGTTCTTAAGAAGATTGCAGATAATATTTTACTTTTTGTATCTTCAAAAGAAGAAGTTCCGGAGGCAGAAGATGATATCGCAAGGAAAGAGGAAGTACTTGGAGATTGTGCTGTACGATTTGCCAATGCGGTAACAGATGTGCGAGCCATCGAAAGCTTTATCACTAAAAATGACTAAAAAGTCAAATGGTGAAGCAAAATCAATGAAGGAGGGAGAATGCTTAAAAGGCATTCTCCTGATACCTTTCTTTATTATTTTGTTTATTTATTTCTAATTTTCAAAATTAAGTTATATCAAAATTAAGTTTATATTTTAAAAAAATAAAAATATAAAATGTTACACTCTAAAGTCGTAATTCCCTAAGAAAAATTTAAAAAAATACTTGACTTACTATACATAAATACTATATAATATTGTAGTAATTTTATGCGAATCTCTAATAGGAGGAATTGAGTAAAAGAGGAACTATCCTTAAAATTTGCCTTTTGGCAGGGGGGAGTTTTGAGAATAACAACCTTTTATTGCAAGAGGGACCTATTAGAAAATAATTATACAGTACCTGCTAAATCTATAGAGAAGGTGGTATTTTATTTTGGAAAAAATAAAAGTAAAAGACATTGTACACGAGAAGAGTGTACGTAAAACTTTTTCTAAAATAGGTGATTTTGTTGAAATACCTAATTTATTAAAAGTTCAAAAAGATTCTTATGATTGGTTCATTAAAGAAGGGTTAGGAGAAGTATTAAAAGATATTTCACCAATTATCGACTATTCAGGGAATCTAGTATTAGAATTTTTTGATTATTACATGGAAGAAAAGACAAAATATTCATTAGAGGAATCAAAAGAAAGAGATGCTACTTATTCAACTAGACTACATGTAAAAGTTAGATTAATTAACCGTGAAACAGGGGAAATTAAAGAACAAGAAATTTATTTAGGAGATTTCCCACTTATGACAGATAGCGGAACATTTGTTATAAATGGTGCAGAAAGAGTTGTAGTCAGCCAATTAGTACGTTCTCCAGGATGTTATTATGATTCTACTTATGATAAAGTAGGTAAAAAACTATACACAGCTACAGTAATGCCTATAAGAGGAGCTTGGATAGAATATGAAACAGATAGTAATGATGTATTTTGGGTAAGAATCGATAGAACAAGAAAATTACCAGTTACTTCATTATTAAGAGCGATAGGACTCGATACAGACGAAAAAATTATAGACTTCTTCGGAGAAGAAGATAAGATTTTAGCAACTATATCAAAAGATCCTGTTAAAACTGCTGATGAAGCTTTAATAGAGATTTATAAAAAATTAAGGCCAGGAGAGCTTCCAACAGTTGAAGCAGCAAGAAACCTATTTGACGGACTATTTTTTGATAGTAGACGTTATGATTTAGCAAAAGTTGGTAGATATAAATATAATAAGAAATTAGGATTAGCTTCAAGAATTGCTCATCATATTTCAAGTGAAACTATAGTAAATCCTGAAACAGGAGAAGTTTTAGTTGAAAAAGATGAAATTATTTCAGAAGAAGCAGCAAAAGCAATTCAAGATTCAGGTATAAATGTTGTATATGTTAACATTGAAGATAAAAAAGCAAAAGTAATAGGAAATGGAACTGTTGATATTAGAGCTTATATTGATCCAGCTATTGCAGATGAATTAAAAATAAAAGTAGATGTTAACTATGCAGTATTACAAAATATTTTAGAATCAGCTAAAAATGAAAAAGAATTAAGAAAAGCTATTGAAGATAGATTAGAAGAATTAGTTCCAAAACATATAGTAACAGAAGATATTTTAGCTTCTGTAAACTACTTATTAAATTTGGAATATAACACATATATAAGTGATCCAGCAAAACCAAAATTAGGATATATTGATGATATAGATCACTTAGGAAATAGACGTATTAGATGTGTTGGTGAATTATTACAAAATCAATTTAGAATTGGTTTAACAAGACTTGAAAGAGTTGTTCGTGAGAGAATGACGATACAAGATTTAGATGTTGTAACACCACAAACATTAATTAATACAAAACCAATTACATCATCAATTAGAGAATTTTTTGGAAGTTCTCAATTATCACAATTTATGGATCAAACAAATCCACTTTCAGAATTAACACATAAAAGAAGAATTTCAGCATTAGGACCAGGTGGATTATCAAGAGAAAGAGCAGGATTTGAAGTTCGTGATATTCACTATACTCACTATGGTAGATTATGTCCAATAGAATCACCAGAAGGACCAAATATAGGGCTTATATCTGCACTTTCAACATTTGCTATAATAAATGAATATGGATTTATTGAAACACCATATAGAAAAATAAATAAAGAAAATTGTCAAGTTACTGATGAAGTAAAATATATGACAGCAGATGAAGAAGATCAATATATTATTTGTCAAGCTTCAGAACCATTAGATGAAAATAATTGTTTAATAAATAAAAGAGTTAGAGTTAGAGATAGAGCTGAAATAAAAGAAATTGAGAAAGAAAAGGTTGATTACATAGACGTTTCACCAAAACAGTTAGTTTCTGTTGGTGCAGCTATGATACCTTTCTTAGAGCATGACGATGCAAACCGTGCACTTATGGGATCAAACATGCAACGTCAAGCAGTACCTTTAATGATTACAGATTCACCAATGGTTGGAACAGGGATTGAATATAAGGCAGCAAAAGATTCAGGAGTTATGGTAATTTCTGAAGAAAATGGTGTTGTAGAAAAAGTTGAAGGTGATAAAATTGTTATTAAAAATGAAGCAGGACAAAAAAGAACATATCATTTAAGAAAATTCAAGAGAACAAATGGTAGTACATGTATTAACCAAAGACCAATAGTAAAAGAAGGAGAAGTAGTTAAACGTGGAGATGTTATAGCTGATGGACCTGCTACTCAAAATGGAGAAATGGCTTTAGGTAAAAACTTACTTATTGCTTTCACAACTTGGGAAGGTTATAACTATGAGGATGCTATTTTGTTAAATGAAAGATTAGTAAAAGAAGATGTTTTAACATCAATGCATATTGAAGATTATGATTGTGAATGTAGAGATACAAAATTAGGACCAGAAGAAATTACTCGTGATATACCAAATGTTGGTGAAGATTCACTTCGTGACTTAGATGATAATGGTATAATTAGAATTGGCGCTGAAGTTAGACCAGGAGATATATTAGTTGGTAAAGTTACTCCAAAAGGAGAAACAGAGCTAACAGCAGAAGAAAGATTATTAAGAGCTATCTTTGGTGAAAAGGCAAGAGAAGTTAGAGATACTTCTTTAAGAGTTCCTCATGGTGAAGCTGGAACAATAGTAGATGTAAAAGTATTTACAAGAGAAAATTCAGATGAGTTAGCTCCAGGAGTAAATCAAGTAATAAGAATTTATATAGCTCAAAAGAGAAAAATATCAGTTGGAGATAAAATGGCAGGACGTCATGGTAATAAAGGTGTTATTTCAAGAATTTTACCAGAAGAAGATATGCCATTCTTACCAGATGGAACTCCAGTAGATGTTGTTTTAAATCCACTTGGTGTACCTTCTCGTATGAACTTAGGACAGGTGCTTGAAGTTCACTTAGGAGCAGCAGCAAGATTACTAGGATGGAAAATGGCAACACCAGTATTTGATGGTGCAACAGAAGAAGACATAGAAGCAATGCTTGAAACAGCAGGACTTGAAACAACAGGTAAAACAATCCTTTATGATGGTAGAACAGGAGAACCATTTGATCATCCAATTACAGTTGGTGTAATGTATATGTTAAAACTTCACCACTTAGTAGATGATAAAATACATGCTCGTTCAACTGGACCATATTCTTTAGTTACACAACAACCACTTGGTGGTAAAGCACAATTTGGTGGACAAAGATTTGGTGAAATGGAAGTTTGGGCACTTGAGGCTTATGGCGCAGCATATACTCTTCAAGAAATATTAACTGTTAAATCAGATGATGTTGTAGGAAGAGTAAAAACTTATGAAGCTATTGTAAAAGGTGAAAATATTCCTGAACCAGGAATTCCAGAAAGCTTTAAAGTATTAATAAAAGAACTTCAATCTTTAGGGTTAGATGTAAAACTTTATAGTGAAACTGATGAAGAAATTCAAATTAAAGAACATACTGAAGAAGGGCTAGATGGAATCGAAGAAAGAATCGATGAAAGTGAATTAGAAGAAGATAATCTTACTGAAGTTAGTGAAGATGATTTAGAAGATTCAGAAGAAGGATTAGAAGATGATGAATTTTTTACTAACATATTAGATGAAGAAGATTTGCCAGATGACAAAATTTTTAAAGATTTAGATAGCTTAGATGATGAAGATGAATAATTAATTGAATAAGGCACAATAGTTTGTTTTAGATTCATGATAAATTGCTCAGCGGTGTATATCTAAAACAAACTATAATGCCACCCAAAAGTGAATAGAAAATATAAGGGGGCTACTTTAAAAGTGGAAGAATTAGAAGTTTTTAATAAATTAAAAATAGGTTTAGCTTCAGATGAAAAAATTAGAGAATGGTCTCATGGAGAGGTAAAAAAACCAGAAACAATTAACTATAGAACTTTAAAACCAGAAAAAGATGGTTTATTTTGTGAAAAAATATTTGGTCCAACAAAAGACTGGGAGTGTCATTGTGGAAAATATAAAAGAGTTAGATATAAAGGTATAGTATGTGATAGATGTGGTGTTGAAGTTACAACAGCTAAAGTAAGAAGAGAGAGAATGGGACATATTGAACTTGCTGCTCCTATTGCACATATCTGGTATTTTAAAGGAATTCCAAGTAGAATAGGGTTATTACTTGACATATCTCCTAGAAGCTTAGAAAAAGTTATATATTTTGCATCTTATATAGTTACAGATAAAGGAACTTCAGGATTACTAAAATGTCAAGTTTTAACAGAAAAAGAATACGTTGAAGCTGAAGAAAAATATGGAAAAGGTTCTTTTAAAGCTGAAATGGGTGCAGAAGCAATAAGAAAATTGCTAGCAGAAATAGATATTGAAAAATTATCAGCAAAATTAAAAAAAGAACTAGCTAAAGCAAGTGAACAAAAAAAGGCTAAAATAATAAAAAGATTAGATACAGTTGAATCATTTAGAGTATCTGAAAACAAACCAGAATGGATGATTATGAATGTTATCCCTGTAATTCCACCAGAATTAAGACCAATGGTTCAATTAGATGGTGGTAGATTTGCTACATCAGATTTAAATGATTTATATAGAAGAGTTATAAACAGAAATAATAGATTAAAGAGATTATTAGAACTTGGGGCTCCAGAGATAATTGTAAGAAATGAAAAGAGAATGCTTCAAGAGTCAGTAGACGCTTTAATAGATAATGGAAGAAGAGGTAGACCTGTAACAGGAGCTGGAAATAGACCATTAAAATCATTATCAGATATGCTAAAAGGAAAACAAGGTAGATTCCGTCAAAACCTTTTAGGAAAAAGAGTTGACTATTCTGGACGTTCAGTTATAGTTGTTGGTCCAGAACTTAAAATTTATCAATGCGGTCTTCCAAAAGAAATGGCAGTTGAGCTTTTCAAACCATTTGTTATGAAAGAATTAGTTGGAAGAGGAATTGCACATAACATAAAAAATGCTAAAAGAATGGTTGAAAAATTAAGACCAGAAGTATGGGATATATTAGAAGAGGTTATTCAAGATCACCCTGTAATGTTAAACCGTGCTCCAACTCTTCATAGATTAGGTATTCAAGCATTCCAACCAATACTTGTTGAAGGTAGAGCTATAAAGCTTCATCCATTAGTTTGTACAGCATTTAATGCTGACTTTGATGGTGATCAAATGGCTGTTCATGTTCCATTAACACCAGAAGCTATTTCAGAAGCAAGATATTTAATGCTTTCTACAAACAATCTATTAAAACCACAAGATGGTAAACCGGTTACAGTTCCTACACAAGATATGATTTTAGGCGCTTACTATTTAACTGTTCAAATAGATGGTGAAAAAGGTGAGGGATTATATTTTAAAGATGAAGATGAAGCAATGCTTGCTTATCAAAATGGTGATGTTGGACTACATTGTAAAATAAAAGTAAGAAGATATAAAACAGACGAAGATGGAACAGTAAGACATAAAACAATAGAAACAACAGTTGGTAGATTAATATATAATCAAGGAATACCACAAGACTTAGGATTTGTTGATAGAACTGATCCAGAAAAAGAATTTAATTTAGAAATAGATTTTCCTGTAATCAAAAAGAATTTAGGAAAAATAGTAGCAAATTGTATAAATGTTCATGGTTTGTCAAAAACAGCGGAAGTATTAGATTATATTAAAGCAACAGGATATAAATATTCAACCAAAGGAGCTATAACAGTTTCTGTTGCTGACGTTGCAGTTCCAGCAGCTAAAAAAGATATACTTGCTAAAGCTGATGAAGACGTTTCAAATATATTCAGACAATATCAACGTGGTATGATTACTAATGATGAAAGATACAATGCGATTATTAAAATTTGGGAGAAAGCAACAAATGATGTTACAGAAGCAATGAAAAATAATTTTGATGAATTAAACCCAATTTATATGATGGCTCAATCTGGTGCCCGTGGTAACATGAACCAATTAAGACAAATTGCTGGTATGCGTGGTCTTATGGCTAATACATCAGGTAAAGCTGTTGAAATACCAGTTAAATCATGTTTCCGTGAAGGATTAGATTCACTAGAATACTTCATTTCTGCTCATGGTGCTAGAAAAGGTTTAACAGATACAGCTTTAAGAACAGCAGACTCTGGATATTTAACAAGAAGATTAGTTGATGTTTCACAAGATATAATTATAAGAGAAGCAGATTGTGGAACAACCAAAGGTATAGAAGTAGAAGATATTAAAGATGGAAATCAAATAATAGAACCATTACAAGAAAGACTTGTAGGAAGATTCCCATTAGAAGATATTAAAAATCCAGAAACTGGAGAATTAATTGTTGATAAAGATACAATGATAAATGATAAAATTGCAAAACAAATAGTTGATGCAGGATTTTCTAAAGTAAAAGTTCGTTCTATATTAGAATGTAGAGCAAGACATGGAGCTTGTAGTAAATGTTATGGTATGGGCTTAGCAACTCGTGAAAGAGTAAATGAAGGTGAATCAGTTGGTATTATTGCTGCTCAATCAATTGGTGAGCCTGGTACACAGCTTACAATGAGAACTTTCCATACAGGTGGTGTAGCAGGTGGAGATATTACACAAGGTCTTCCTAGAGTTGAAGAGCTATTTGAAGCAAGAAATCCAAAAGGATTAGCTGTTATTACTGAAATTGATGGTAAAGTAAAAATAGATGATGAGAAAAAGAGAAAAGAAGTTATTATTACAAATAATGAAAATAGCAAGACATATACAATTAGCTTTGGTTCTAAATTAAAAGTAAAAGATGGAGATGAAGTAAAAGCCGGAGATCCAATCACAGAAGGTTCAATAAACCCAACAGATTTATTGAATGTTAAAGGTGTTGAAGGTGTTTATACTTATATTATTTCAGAAGTACAAAAAGTTTATAGAAACCAAGGTGTTGACATTAATGATAAGCATATTGAAGTTATTGCAAGACAAATGCTTAAAAAAGTTAGAATAGAAGATCCAGGAGATTCAGAATTTTATACAGCTTCACTTGTAGATTTATTAGAAGTAGAGGCAAAAAATGAAGAATTAGTTCAAAATGGTAAAAAACCAGCAACTTATAAGAGGGTATTACTTGGAATAACAAAAGCTTCACTTGCAACAGAAAGTTTCTTATCAGCTGCATCTTTCCAAGAAACAACAAAAGTATTAACAGAAGCTGCTATAAAAGGTAAAGTTGATAATTTAATGGGATTAAAAGAAAATGTTATTATCGGTAAATTAATTCCAACAGGAACAGGATTAAAACGTTATCAAAATATTAGAATAAATACAGAAAAAGAAGTACCAGAAGATGAAAATATGACAGAAATTGATGAAAAATTAACTAATACAGAAACATCAGAAAATAAATAATTGATTTTAAGTCCTCATATTTTTATGAGGACTTTTATTTATTATATATAGGAAGGTTATTTAAAATCCTATAATTTGTTTTTTTATAATTATAATAAAATCCATATGTATAATATAATGGATTAAGAACACTAAATTATAATTATTGACAGTATTTTTATTTAAGTTATATAATAATTTAGAAATTTAATTTTATAATGAGAAAGGATAAAAGATGCCAGGATATGTTATACATTTAGCAGTAGCAGAGGAATATTTAAGAAAACATAAAAATAAAGGTGAAGAGTATGAAGAATTTATAAAAGGAGTAATTTATCCAGATAGTATAGTACCAAAATCAAAAACACATTATGGTAAAGAAAGTAGTCTTTCAAATGCATTTGAATTTTTAAAAGTTAATAAAATCAATAATAGTTTCAACAGGGGATATTTTTTACATTTATTAACAGATTATCTTTTTTATAATAGATATATAGATCACACTTCAAAAGACATATATAATGATTATGATATATTAAACAAAAGATTAATAGAAAAATACAATGTAAAGATTACGAAGAATATAGCAAAACATGCTAGTTTTAAAAGTGGAGATCTTGTTATTATAACAGAAGACTTGATTGATAAATTGATTCGAGATATTTCAGAAATGGATATAGATGAAATATCAAGCAAAATTATGAAAAATCCTAAAGAGTGGACAAAAATGAGAAAATTAAAAAGACTAGATTAATATATATTTAGAATAAATATGGTGTATATAGATTTAAAAATATATTTGAAATAATAGATATGACATATGTAAATTAAATTTATAAGTATTGATTTAAAATTATAGTTAGTATATAATAAATAAATCAAAATTAAGATAATCTTTTAAAATAGTAGGAGAATTCAAATGAATAGTAGAAAAGCATTAATAATATCAATCGTTATTTTTATAATACTTGCAGTTATAGCTTTAGTATTAGTTTTAGGAAAAGGGCATGTATTTGGATATGCACTTGTTTCAACAGAAACAGGTGATACAGAAAATAAAGAAGATGAAATAATATTACCTAAATTAACTCTTGAAATTGAAAAAGAATTTCTATCATCAAAAAATAAAAAAGAAACTTCAACTATGGCAGTTTCTAAAGATGGAGAGATAATAACAGAAGGAGTAGAATTTGAATCATCTAATGAAGATGTAGTAGAAATAAATGAAGATAATGAGTTAGAAGCAGTATCTGATGGAAAGGCTACAATAAAAGCCAAATATGATGGATTAGAGGCAACAGCAGATATAAGAGTTATTACTCCAATTAAATCAATGTCATTTACAACAACTAATAAAACAATTAGAGTTGGAAAAGACTTACAGATGAAATTAAAATTAACACCATCTAATGCTAGTACAGATACATTAACATATACATCAAGTGATGAAGAAATTGCAACAGTTAATTCAAATGGTATAGTTACAGGTGTTGCTCCTGGAAAAGTAACAATCACAATATATGATTCATACACAGATACTGAAAAATCTGTTAATTTAACAATAAGAAAATAATAAAAAAGTAAGTTATTTTTAAATAGAACCTCAAATGTTAACTTTTTTAACATTTGAGGTTTGGTTTATTTTTGATAATTTTTCATTTTATGAATATAATAATATCAATTTTTTATGTAAATTTGACAAATTGGCTTGAAAATTGTATAATTAAAATGTTAGTTTAAATTTAAAAGGAGATTTTATGCCAAATTCAAATGGTAAAATTTTAGATAAACTTACATCTAAAAATATAATCTATATCTTAATAATAGGTTTTTTATGTATAGCTTTATGTGTGTATGATTTAAGTTGGATAATACCATCAATAGCATTATTTGCAATAATCGTAGCATATACTATATGGGTTACTAGTAAAAAGAGAACAGAAATAGAAAATCATATACAAGACATTACTTCAGATGTATCAACTGCATCTAAAGGAAATCTTATTAACACACCTATTCCATTAGTTTTAGTAGAAACAGATGGAAATATAGTATGGAGAAGTAAAAAATTTGTTGAAGAATTTCAAAACATTGATATAAGAACTTATTTAGTTCCTATTGTGAAAGAAATAAAATTAGATATAGAAAAAAATAATGATGAAGCAATAGAAATCACAAAGCAATTTAATATAGATAAAAAAGTCTATAAAATAAGAGGAAGTGTATTAAGAGCAAAAAGAAGAGAAAAGAAAAGACAAAAAGAATATACCGTATCTTTATATTTTATAGATGAAACTAAATATAATGAGCTTTTTGACCTTTATAATAAATCAAAAACTTGTATTGGTATAGCAATGATAGACAATTATGAAGAACTAATACAAAGAATATTACCAGAAAAGAAAATAGAATTGCTTGCAAAAATTGAAAAAGAAATAATAGAATGGATAACTAGAACTGGCGGATTAATTATAAAAACAGAAAGAGATCATTTTGCTTTTGTTTTTGAACAACAATATTTATCTGAATTTGAAAAAGAAAGATTTAATATATTAGACAAAGTAAAAACAATTGAATTGGATGATGGAAAAATACCAATTACATTGAGCATAGCTGTTTCAAATGATGGAAAAAATAATTACGAAAAATATAAATCAGCTTTAACTGCTATGGATATTGTTTTAGGTCGTGGTGGTGATCAAGCTGTAGTAAGAAAGAATGGAAAATATAAGTTTTATGGTGGTAAAACATTAGAAGTAGAAAAAAGAACAAAAGTTAAAGCAAGAACAATATCTCAATCAATATCTAAAGCAATTTTAGAATCTGATAATGTAGTAATTATGGGACATAAAAATATAGATATAGATGCAATTGGTTCAGCGCTAGGATTATACAGATTATCTAAAACTTTAGAGAAAGAATGTTATATAATTTCTGAACCACAAGGAAAGTCTTTGGAAAAATTTTTAGATAATCTTCAAAAATTAGAACAATACAAAGGGGTAATAATTTCTGAAGAGGATTCAGCAGAAATTATAAAAGAAAATACTTTATTAATTGTGGTAGATACACATAAAACTTCCTATGTTGAATTTCCAGATATTTTAGATAAAATAGAAAGAAAAATAGTTATTGACCATCATAGGAAAGCTCCAGATTGTATTGAAAATACTTTAGTTTCTTTTCATGAAGTTTATGCTTCATCAACCGCAGAATTAGTAACAGAAATAGTTCAATATGCACAAGATAATGTTGAATTAACTTTAATTGAAGCAGAAAGTTTATATGGTGGAATTATGGTAGATACAAAAGATTTTACTTTTAAAACAGGTGTTAGAACTTTTGAGGCAGCAGCGTATTTAAGAAAATATGGTGTTGATATAATAAGAGTAAAGAAGTGGTTTCAAGCAGACTTAGAAAGTTATAATAAAATTGCAAATATTGTAAGAAATGTAGAAATTCATAATGACACAATAGCTATTGCTATATATGATGAAGAAAATGAAAATGGGAACTTAATTTGTGCAAAAGCAGCTGATGAGCTTTTAACAATAAGTGATATAACAGCATCTTTTGTAATGACGAAAATTGGAGAGAAAGTATTTATAAGTGGAAGGTCAATAGGAGATATAAATGTTCAAGTAATTCTAGAAAAATTAGGTGGCGGAGGACATATAACTTTAGCTGGAGCTCAATTAGAAGGTGTTTCTGTTGAAAAAGCAAAAGAAGATTTAATTGAAAAAATTGAAGAATATTTAGCAGAAACAGAATAGTATTTTTGAATATTTACTAAAAAATAAAATTTAAAATTGTAATAAAAACTCTTAAAGTGATTTAAGAGTTTTTGTGTTATTTATGAAAGTTGTTAATATATATGTTTTTCGACTTGAAATTTATGCTTAAATGTTATACAATACATAAAGCTTATGATTGTAGTAGTTTTAAGAATATATATAGATATTTTTAAAAGAAAAGGGGGATAAGAATGAAGGTTATTTTAAAACAAGATATAAAAGGTGTTGGAAAAAAAGATCAAGTTATTAATGCTGCTGATGGATATGCAAGAAATTTTTTATTTCCTAAAAAATTAGCTGTGCCAGCAGATAGTGGCAATATGAATAATTTAAAAGCTAAAAATGAATCAATAGCATATAGAAAAGGTGAAGACTTGAAAGAAGCAAAAGAAATTGCAGAAAAAATGAAGAGTATAACTGTTAAAATAGAAGTAAAAGCTGGAGAAAATGGTAGATTATTTGGAGCAGTTACTGCAAAAGAAATTGCAGAAGCATTAAAAAGAGATTTTAATATAATAGTTGATAAGAAAAAAGTCTTACTTTCTGAATCTATAAAAGTTGCAGGAGTAAGTAAAGTGGATATAAAATTAAATGAAGGGGTTATGGCAAAGGTAACTGTAATGGTAGTGCCAAAACAATAATCAAAATAAGTAAATAATCTATATAGTAAGAGGGATGTTAGTATGGATTTGGGAAAAGTACCACCACATGATATTGAAGCAGAACAAGCTATTTTAGGTTGTATGTTAACAGATAGGGATTCTGTTATTAGTGCAATTGAAGTTTTAAAAGCAGAAGCTTTTTATAGAGAGGATAATAAAGCAATATATTCTGCAATATTAAGTTTATATGCAAAAAGTGAACCAATAGATATAATAACAGTAAAAGCAGAGTTAATAGAAAATGGAAATTTTGAAAGAGTTGGTGGATTAGAATATTTAGCAAGTCTTCCTGAAAGAGTTCCAACAACTTCAAATGTAGAAAAATATATAAAAATAGTTGATGAAAAAGCAATGCTTAGAAGTCTTATAAATTCTGCTAATGAACTTGTAGCTTTAGGCTATGATGAAACAGAAGATGTAGATAGAATTATGGATATGGCAGAAAAGAAAATTTTTGATTTGTCCCAAAAAAAGAACTCTAAAGGATACACTTCAATAAAAGATGTTTTAGTAGAATCTTTTGCAAAACTTGAAGAGCTATACAATCAAAAAGGAAAATTAAGCGGGACTCCAACAGGTTTTGCGGATTTAGACTTAAGAACCTCAGGACTTCATGATTCAGATTTAATAATTGTTGCAGCAAGACCTGCAATGGGTAAATCTGCATTTGCCATAAATATAGCAACAAATGTAGCTTTGCAGGCAGGTAAAGGTGTTGCTATATTCAATTTAGAAATGTCTAAAGAACAAGTAGGAAATAGAATTTTATGTAGTGAAGCAATGGTAGATAGCAATAAAATAAGAACAGGTCAAGTAGAAGATGATGATTGGGTAAAACTTGCTTCAACACTTGGAAGATTATCTGAAGCACCTATTTATATAGATGATACAGCAGGAATATCAATAATGGAAATTCGTGCAAAATGTAGAAAACTAAAAATAGAAAAAGATATAGGATTAGTTGTAATAGATTATTTGCAATTAATTCAGGGGAGTGGAAATAGAAATTCTAGCCGTGAACAAGAAATTTCTGAAATTAGTAGATCTTTAAAAATACTTGCAAAAGAGTTAAATATTCCTGTTATTGCTTTATCTCAGCTTTCTCGTGGTGTAGAAAAACGTGATGATAAAAGGCCAATGCTTTCAGACTTAAGAGAATCAGGAGCAATAGAACAAGATGCAGATATAGTAATTTTCTTATATAGAGATGATTATTATAATGAAGATAGTGAGAAAAAAAATGTAGCAGAAGTAATACTTGCAAAACATAGGGGAGGTTCAACAGGAACTGTTGATTTAGCATGGCTTCCAAGTTATACGAAATTTGCAAATTTAGAGAGAAGATATTTTGAAGAAGGTTAAAAGAAAGAGAAAAGAGAATAAGCTTTTCTCTTTCTTTCTTATAACTTTTATGTTATATATAACTAATTAAAGTAGTTGCAAAATATAGATAATTGTTGTAAAATTTTATGACAAATATCTTTTGCCTTAGAAGGAGGAGAAAATGTTAGAAGAAAAAGTTCTAAATACAATACAAAAATTTAATTTAATAGAAAATGGAGATAAACTGGTTTTAGGAGTTTCTGGTGGACCAGATTCATTATCTATGTTAAATATATTAAATAAAATTAAAAATAGTAAAAAAATAGAGTTTGAAATTGTGGTTGCACATATTAACCATGGAATTAGAGAAAATGCAAAAATAGACGAAGAATTTGTTCTTAATTTTTGCAAGAAAATTGATGTACCATGTTTTATTCTTCATGAAAATGTGAAAGAATTAGCGAATAAATATGGTAGAGGATTAGAAGAAACTGGAAGAAAAATAAGATATGACTTTTTTGATGAAGTACAAAATAAAATAGGGGCAAATAAAATTGCAATAGCTCATAACACAAATGATAATGTTGAAACAATAATTATGAATATAGTAAGAGGATCTGGATTAAGTGGAATAAAAGGAATAGAAGCTGTTAATGGAAAATATATAAGACCTTTAATAGAAGCAAAAAGAGAAGAAATAGAAGAATATTGCGAAGAGGAAAATTTAAATCCAAGACATGATGAATCAAATGATGAAAATTTTTATACTAGAAATAAGATTAGAAATATTGCTATTCCGTATATAAAGAAAGAATTAAATCCTAACATTATAGATACAATTTTAAGATTATCAGATATAGTAAAAGACGATATTAATTATTTAGATATTCAGACTAAAAATGCCTATGAAAATATTTGTATAGAGGAAAATATTTCAAAAAAAGATGTATATAATAATGAAAAAGAGGCTAAAATTATATTAGACTTAAAGAAATTTAACAAAGAAGATAAAGCTATACAAAAAAGAATAATATTATATGCTATAAATAAGCTTTTTGGCTCAACTAAAGGAATAGAAAAGGTACATATAGAAGATATTATAAAATTATGTAACAATAATATTGGCAATAAATTTTTAACTCCAAATAAGAGAACCAAAATTGTAATAAAAAATAAAAAAATATATGTTGAGCGTGCATAATGAGCTTCCGTAATACTTTAAAAATGCTAATATTACAGACATATTTCTTTTGAAAAAAGCTATTGCAAATGGAAAAATGCTATGCTATATTTTATGCATACAAAATATTGGGAGGAATTAGATTTTGAAAAATGGAATTAAGACACTAGCAGTATGGCTAGTAATAGGAATAATTTTTATTGTAGTATTAAATTCTGTATTTAATAATCCTAACACAAAGATGAGTTATTCAGAATTAATGAATAAAATATCTTTAGGAGAAGTATCAGAAATAAATATATCTTCTGATAAAACAGTAGCCTATGTTACTATGAAAGATGCAGAAAATTCAACAAGTAATTCAAATACAATCAGAAATTTAGAAAAAGAAGTAGTTATACCAAGTATAGATACATTTATGGAGCAAATTTCTGATAATCTAGCAGCAGGTCAACTTACTTTAAATCAAGAAGAAGAGTCAATTTTACTTACTGTTTTTAGTGCTTTTTCTCCATTTGTTATATTAATTATTTTCTTATTATTCTGGATATTACTTATGAATCCTAACCAAAGTGGTAATAAGTCAATGTCATTTGGAAAAAGTAAAGCTAGAATATTAAACACAAATGATAGTAAAACAAAAGTGACATTTAAAGATGTTGCAGGTATAGATGAAGAAAAAGAAGAATTGGCAGAAATAGTAGACTTTTTAAAATCACCAAAGAAATTTACAGATATGGGTGCAAGAATTCCAAAAGGTGTTTTATTAGTTGGTCATCCAGGAACAGGTAAAACATTACTTGCAAAAGCTGTTGCTGGAGAAGCAGGAGTACCATTCTTCATTATTAGTGGTTCTGATTTTGTTGAAATGTTTGTTGGTGTTGGTGCATCAAGAGTAAGAGATTTATTTGAACAAGCAAAGAAAAATGCACCATGTATTATATTTATAGATGAAATTGATGCTGTAGGACGTCAAAGAGGAGCTGGACTTGGTGGGGGACATGACGAAAGAGAACAAACATTAAACCAATTATTAGTAGAAATGGATGGTTTTGCAGCAAATGAAGGTGTTATTGTACTTGCAGCAACAAATAGACCAGATGTTTTAGATAAAGCTTTGTTAAGAGCTGGAAGATTTGATAGACAAATAGTTGTTGGATCTCCTGATGTAAAAGCAAGAGAAGAAATATTAAAAGTTCATGCAAGAAAGAAAAAATTAGCAGAAGATGTTGATTTATCAACAATAGCAAAAAACACAGCAGGTTTTGTTGGAGCTGATTTAGAGAATATTTTAAATGAAGCTGCTTTACTTGCTGCAAGAAGAGATAAACAAGAAATTGGAATGCAAGAAATAGAAGATGCTATGGTTAAAGTTACAATGGGACCTGAAAAGAAATCAAGAGTAATAAGTGATAAAGAGAAAAAACTTGTTGCTTTCCATGAGGCAGGTCACGCTGTTGCAAGTAAATTCTTACCAACACAAGATGATGTACATCAAATTTCTATTATACCAAGAGGTATGGCTGGTGGTTATACAATGTATAGACCATCAGAAGATAGACAATTTATGAGTAAATCTGAAATGGAAGAACAAATTATATCATTGTTAGGTGGTAGAGTTGCAGAAAGCTTAGTTTTAGGAGATATTTCTACAGGAGCAAGTAATGATATAGAAAGAGCTTCTAAAATTGCAAGAGCAATGGTTACTAAATATGGTATGAGTGAGAGACTAGGAGCAATTACATTTGGTTCAGGACAGGAAGAAGTATTCCTAGGAAGAGATTTTGCTCAACAAAAGAATTTTAGCGAAGAAACATCAGGATTAATTGATGAAGAAGTAAAGAGAATTATAGATACAGCATATAAAAGAACAGAAGATATACTAAATGCAAATATGGAAAAATTGCATAAGGTAGCAAATGTTCTATTAGAAAAAGAAAAGATAGATGGAGAAGAATTTGAAGAAATAATGAATTCTTAAACTTCCAGAATCTAATTAAATACTAAAAAGAAATACTCCAATTTTTTGGAGTATTTCTTTTTTTATGTATAAACTTATGAAAATTAGTCCATAATAGTTACAGATTAAAGAAAAGGAGAGAAATTATGGAAAAATTATTAAAAGATTTGAATATTTTTTTAAGTGATTTGAATGTTTTATACAGAAAATTACAAAATTATCATTGGAATATAAAAGGTTGTGATTTTTTTGTGGTTCATGAAAAATTAGAAGAGTATTACAATGATATTAATGAAGAAATAGATGAAATAGCAGAACATATATTATCAATAGGTGGAGAGCCATTAGGAACAATGAAAGATTATTTAAGCTCAACTAAGTTAAAAGAAGCTGAAAACAAAAAAATATGTTCAAAAGAAATTTTTACAGAAATTATAAAAGATTTTACTACGCTATTAGAAGATGCAGTTTGTATAAAGAAAACAGCAGATGATATTATTGAATATAAGACATCTTCACTTATAGATGGAATAATTGCAGATTATAGTAAAAAATTATGGATGCTAAAACAATATATGGAATAAAAAAGCAGTAGCTTTAGCTACTGCTTGGTGCGCCATAGAGGATTCGAACCTCCGACCATTTGATTAAGAGTCAACTGCTCTACCAACTGAGCTAATGGCGCATATTTTCACTTGCAGAATACATTATAAAACAAAATATGTATATTTGTCAATAACGAAAAGAAAAAGATTAAAATATTAAAAAAATATTAAACATGAATAAAAAAATAAAAAAAGAAGAATAATAAGAAAAAAAGAAAGGATGAGAAAATGAGTACATTAAATCAAGTAGAATTACAAAATTTACGTCACTTTATAGGTGCACAAGAAAATTCCTATGCTAAATTAACACATTATGCTGACTCAGCTGTAGATCCACAAATTAAGCAAATATTAAATAAAGCAGCACAGGATACATTAAATTCAAAACAAAAATTAATGTCTTTTTTAGGATAGGAGGGTAAAATGGAAGAAAAAGCTATTGTAAATGATGTATTATCATCAACGAAATCAACATTGAAAGATTTTGAAGGTGCAATATTAGAAACAGCTAATATGGAATTAAGACAAACTTTGCAAAATTTAAGAAATTCTTCTGAAAGTTTTCAATATGAACTTTTTAAATTAGCAGAGTCAAAAGGATACTACACACCTGCTCAAAATGCTACACAAGATGAGATTACAACAGTAAAAAATGAACTTACAAATTCATAGAAAAAATACTTTCTAAGATTTTTCTTAGAAAGTATTTTTATTTTTTCCAAATTTTAGTATTGACATTATCTAGTAAATATTATAATCTAAATACAGATAAAACATTTTTTCAAAATAAGAAAAATTAACATAAAAAGAGTAAAAAAGAGCTTTTGTAAAAAAACTGACCGATTGTTAGTTTTTTTTAAAGTTGCTTTTAACTTTTTAAAAATATAAAATGTTTTTGAAAATAATACAAAGGGGTGGTGACAATAACTAGCGTTTTAAAAAATATTGTAATTTACCTTAGAACATGGATAAAATTAATTATTATGTTTTTAGTAGGTCTTGCAATTATAGGTTTTATAGTTTTTGTCGTATATAAACCAATGTATAGTGTATCCTTAAATGGTGAATTTATAGGATATACTGAAGATAAGAGTAAATTACAAAAGAAGATTACAAATTACTTAGATAGTGGAGATAATAAGAATGTTGCTTTTGTTGAAGTAGATGATTTACCAGAATATGATTTGTGTTTATTACAAAAAGGATTAACAGCAAATGACGATGAAATTTTTGATAAAGTAGTTAGTTCTGGTGTTCCTTATTATAAATATTATGCAATACTAGATAATGGGGAAGAAAAATATTATGTATCTACTTATGAAGAAGCAGATGCAATAGTAAATGAATTAAAAAATAAAAATAGTAAAAATCAAAATGAAATAACTTATGAATTAAAGTATGAAACAGAATTAAAACAATTTACAGGAAAAGATGCTGCAGTTGCAGCTTTGTATGTTGAAACTCCAGTGTTTAAAGCACCTAAAAAAATTGTTACTACCAAAAATATAGATACTAATAAAGGTCCTTTAGGAGTAGCTTTAATTGAACCAGTTAGAGGTATAATTAGTTCAAGATTTGGAAGCAGATCTAGAGGAACACATACAGGATTAGATATAGCTACATCATCAGGAACACCTATAAAAGCAGCTGCATCTGGTACAGTAATATATTCAGGATGGAAAGGATCTTATGGAAATCTGGTAGTTGTTCAACATACAGATTCAGTTAAAACTTATTATGCTCACTGCAGTAAGCTATATGTAAATGTAGGGCAAAATGTATCACAAGGAGAAACAATAGCTGCAGTAGGTTCAACTGGTAATTCAACTGGACCACATTTACACTTAGAAATTAGAGTGAATGATGCAGTTAGAAACCCACAGACATATCTTTATCGATAAAAAATAAAAGAGTTTTGAGAAATCAAAACTCTTTTTTGTATGGTTAGAAGTTTAAATAAATAGTTAATTATCAAAATTTTTAAAGTTAAAATATTAGTTTTCTAATAATTGAATTGCATTGTCTTCTATAATCAAATTAGCACATTCTTTAAGTTTACAAATTGTGAGACGACTAATAATCAAGAAATTTTTATATTCAGATATTATAGAAGTTATTTTTTTTATGTCATTAAGTTTCAAATTTTCAAAATTAATTTCTAAGAAAAATTTGTTATCATATTGATACAAAGAATTTTTAAAATCTTCTTGAGAAAGTGAGTTTTTTAAATAATCACAAAATGAATATAATTCTTTCATAGTATCAAATTCATAAAGTAAAATTTGTGTATCATTTTTTATATTATATATAGGGCAGCTTAAGCTATAAGAGTCTATTTCTGAATCTTTTTCAGAAGTAAGGTAATTATCATTTTTGATAGTATTACTATAGGATTTGTTAAAATTGTTTTTGTTACAGATTTCTAATAAATTATATGGTGAGAGGTTATTAGACTCCAAAGAATTTGTTGATTTTGTAATTATTACTAAAAATTCTTTATTATCAAAAGATATGGTTTCATAAGAAATTTTACAATTTTTTGCATTAAATCCGAACTCCTCATTTGCAATATCAAGTATTGCAAGAAATAGTTTTTGCGTACTATAAGAGTTAGATAAGAATGAATGAACAGAAATATTATTTTCTTCAAGTTCACTATAATCAAAGCTTATCTTTATTTTATTTTCATCAACTTTTTCTATTTTCATTCTTGCTACCTCCATATATAATTTGATTATACAACTTTTAAAATAAAAGTAAATGTTAAAAAATGTATAAATTATTTTCCATTAATTATATGTAAAAAAATATTATAAATTACAGTTAATAAGTAAAAAAATATTATAAAAAATTAATTACAAAAACTCTATAAATCACTTGAAAATTTATGGGTATGCATATATAATATAGTGGTAAAAAATACAAATTTCCGTAAGAAAAATGGAGGTACAAATGGCAACAAAAGAGAAAAATATTTGGATTTTAATGATATTTTTACTATCAGGTTTAGTTTTAGGTCGGATTACTAGGGGAATTTGCTAAAAGCGTGTCTTGGCTTTGGTGGTTAGGATACGGACAAGAATTTGGACTTTCAACTCCTTTAGTTTTGGATTTAAGTATGTTAAAAATATCATTTAGTTGTATGTTTAAAATAAATATAGCAAGTATTATTGGACTTGCTATAGCAATATTTTGGTATAGAAAAATATAGAGGCATAATACAGACAGAAAGGAAAGCATGGAAAATATAAAAGAAAATTCAGTACGGAGAAAGACCTTATGAAAAAATGCTGATGTATGGAGAAAAAGAACTTACAGATGCAGAACTTCTGTCTATAATAATAAAAACAGGAACTAAAAAGTGTTCAGCACTAGATATTGCAAATAATATAATAAAAGAAAATATAGATGAATTTAACAACCTAAGATTTTTACAAATTTTATCTATACAAGAACTTATGAAAAGCTTTGGTATAGGAAAGGTAAAAGCAATTGAACTAAAGGCTATTGGAGAAATTGCTAGAAGAATTTCAAAACCATTAACAAACAAAAAAATAAGAATAAAAACCAGAGAAGATATAGCAAGATTATTTTTAGAAGAACTACAAAATGAGAGAAATGAAATCTTAAAAGAAGTTGTATTAAATAATAGAAATGAGATAAAAAAGATTTTAAGTCTTGCTGTTGGAAATGAAGAAAATCTTATAATAAATATAAAATCAATACTTTCAGAGCCAATAAAGCTCGGATTTTCAAAAATAATTTTAGTACATAATCATCCAGCTGGAAATCCAGTTCCAAGTAATACAGACATAGAATTTACCAAAAAGGTTTTGAATGCATCTAAATTTTTAGATATAAAATTATTAGATCATATTATTATAGGTGATGGCACTTTTGAAAGTGTATTTAGGACAGATTTTTATGATTAATCAGATAGAAAGGGAGATATAGATGAATAGAAACAAGCAAACAGAAATATTAGGAGGAATTCTTACAGTAATAATTTTAATACTTTTAATTTTTCTTTCAAATATTGAGCTTAATAAGGTTTCATATTTAGAAAATGTTGCAAGTTCTATAGTAAACCCAATCCAAAGAATAATGATGGATATAAAAAATAAAATACAAGGAAATAGTGCTTACTTTTCTAACATGGATAGCATTATCGCAGAAAATGAAGAACTAAAAAAGAGAAATAGTGAACTTGAAACAGAATTAAGAGAACTTGAAATAATAAAAGCAGAAAATACTACTCTTCAAGGATATATGAATTTAACAGAAAAATATTCTGAATACGATACAACTCCAGCATATGTAATAAATAGAGATGTAAGTAATTTTAGTAGCACATTAGTTTTAAATGTCGGTTCTGAAGATGGAATAAAAGAAAAAATGACAGTAATAGCAGATAAAGGATTAGTTGGACATGTAATATCAGTAGCTGACAAAACTTGTAAAGTTCAAGTTATAATAGATTCGGCGAGTACAGTAAGTTGCACAATTAGTACAACTATGGAAAGTATTATTTGCAAAGGAACACTTGAAAATGATCAAATACTAAGAGCTTCATATATTCCAACAGGTGCAGAACTTGTTCAAGGAGATAGTGTATATACATCTGGAGTTGGAGGTATATATCCTAAAGGAATAATAATAGGAACTATAAAAGAAATAATTACAACAAGTAATATAACAGATAGATATGCAATAGTAGAACCAGCAGTAGATTTTTCAAAAGTAGATACTGTACTTATAATAAATAATTAATAGGAAGAGGTTTTATAATTTTGAAAAAAATTGGTATAATAATTGGATTAATATTAATTTTCTTTTTAATCTATTATTTACAAGTGAATATATTTAGTTCTTTCACAATAGCAGGAGTGAAACCTAATTTATTTATAATATATGTATTATTTATAGGACTTTATGCTAACCAAGTTTTGGGAATAACATTTGGTGTAATATTTGGTTTAATGCTTGATCTAATTTATGGAAGAACAATAGGAATTACAGCAGTTATGCTATGTATAATAGGTTATTTAGGTTCTTATTTTGATAAGAACTTTTCAAAAGAAAATAAATTAACAATAATTTTTATGGTAGCGGGTGCTACACTTATATATGAATTTGGTTCATATTTTATGAATTCAATAATAATAAATTTTGAAAGAGAATATTTATATTTCTTTAAAATAGTAGTAATAGAAATAATTTATAATATTTTACTATCAATTATCTTATATCCATTAATGCAAAAACTTGGATATTCAATAGATAGAGTGTTTAAGAAAAATAATATTTTAACAAGATATTTTTAATATAAAATTATGAAAAGAAGATAAAGAAGGTGAGGTAACTGAGACAAAAAAGTGAACTTGAAAACTCTAATTTTAGATATAATGTTTTAACAGCAATAGTATATTTATTTGGAATAATAATTTTAATACAACTTTTTAATCTGCAGATTGTAAATGGTTCGGAATATAGAGAAGAGTCCAATACAAGATTAACAAGAGAAGCAACTATTGAAGCAGCAAGAGGAAGTATTCTAGATAGAAGTGGCAATGTTTTAGTAAGTACTGAAATGAAATTTTCACTTGAGATGTATAAATCTAAAACAGATGATGAGCAACTTAATAAATCTATTTTATTAATGACCAATATTTTAGAAAATAATGGAAATGAGTATGTAGATACATTTCCAATAAGTATAGATCCTTTTGAATATCATTTTGAATCTGAAGAAGAACTTGCAGAATGGAAAGAAGAATATGATATACCAGAGACAGCCTCAGCAGAAGAAGCATTTTATCTATTTAGGGATAAATATAATATAAATAGTGAAAATGTAAAAGAAATAAGACAAATTTTAGCTATAAGATATGCTATAACAACAATTGGATATTCCACAACACGATCAATAGAAATATCAGAAGATATTTCTAGAGAAAGTGCAGTACAACTTCAAGAAAATTCTCAAGATTTAACTGGTGTAAATATTGTTGTAGAGCCAACAAGAGTATATCATCAAGGGAATTTAGCTTCACATATTTTGGGATATGTAAGTAGAATAAGTAAAACAAATCAGGAAGAATTTGCAGCAAATGGAGATACACATGAATATGAAGTTGATGATAAAGTTGGTCAAACAGGAATTGAAAAAACATTTGAAGAATATTTAAGAGGAGAAGATGGAATAAAGCAAATTGATATGTCTGTTGATGGAACAGTAACAGGAGAATATACTTCACAAGAAGCTATTGGAGGAGCAGATATAGTACTTACAATAGACGCACATCTTCAACAAATTGCAGAAGATTCTCTTGAAAGAAATATTCTTAAAATAAGAGAAGGTGGAGATGAAGCAGAAGGTGGAGCAGTAGCTGTTATAAATGTAAAAACTGGTGAAGTCCTTGCAATGGCAAGTTATCCAGATTATGATCCAAGTGCTTTTTATAATGGTATATCACAAGCACAACTAGATGAATATAATAATAATCCTTATCATCCATTATATAGTAAAGCTTTTCAAAGTACTTATGCACCAGGATCTACTTTTAAAATGGTAACAGCAATAGCAGCATTAGAAACAGGTAATACAACTTTAACAGAAAAAATAAATGATAATGGGCCTTTTTATGGAATAACAGATTCAAATACAAAACCACCAGCTTGTTGGTATTATAATGATTATGGAGTAGGACATGGTCCATTAAATGTAGTAGGAGCTATCCAAAAATCTTGTAATATTTTCTTTTTTACTGTTAGTACAAGAATGGGAATAGATAATATGACAAGATATGCAAAATATTTTGGACTTGGTTCTAAAACAGGTATAGAAATTGTAGGAGAAAGTAAAGGAACATTAGCCCAAAGAAGTGTTGCAGAAGAAAAAGGTGAGGTATGGTCTGCAGCTCAAACGGCCTATGCATCTATTGGTCAAGGCTATAATAGTTTTACACCATTACAGATGGCTAAATATACAGCAATGCTTGCAAATGGTGGAAAGAAAATTGATACAACAATTATTAAAAGCATAAATAAATCAAATGGAACACAAGTATCTAGAGATGAAATTAACGAATTTGTAAATAAGAAGTTAGGTTTAGAAACAGAAGAAGAAGAGGATATACAAATAAGTGAAAGTACAATGAATGCCGTACTAGAAGGTATGAGATCTGTTACAGAAGGTGAAGGAGGAACAGCACATTCAACATTTAGAGATTTTCCAATATCTGTTGGAGGAAAAACTGGTTCTGCTCAAGCTGGAAGAAGAACAGATGGATGGTTTGTAGGTTTTGCACCATTTGAAGATCCTGAAATAGCAGTTGCTGTAACTATAGAAAATGGTAAACATGGATATTCAACAGCGGAAGTAGTAAAAGATATTGTTCTTGAATATTTTGGTATGAATATTCCAACAGTACAAGAAAATATGTCAGCTACAGCAGAAGTAGAAGCTTTTAGATAGAAAGAGGGAGAAGATATGCTTAATAATATTAAAATTAGCCAAACTACAAATGAAATAATATTAAATGTTAATGTAATAGCAGAAATCCATGAAATTTTAGAAGAATTAGAAGTAAAACTTCCAAAATTGAGAGATTTCTATCAATCTTCAACAATACCTATAAGAATTACAGGAAGATTATTTACTGATTCAGAAATTGAAAAAGTAAAAAAATTAATAAATAGCTCAATTAATGTAGAAGTAAAATTTGATGATGTATCAGATTTATTAGGATTACATGCAATTAAAAAAACATTTGAAGAAAAAATTGATATTTCTGAAACAAAATTTGTACAAAATTCTTTAAGATCTGGTCAAAAAGAAGAATATCCTGGTAGTATTGTAATTTGTGGAGATGTAAATTCTGGAGCAGAAATTATTGCAGGTGGAAATATTATGATATTAGGAGCTTTAAGAGGAGTTGCACATGCTGGAGCAAATGGTAATACAATGGCAATAATATCAGCAAACAATATAGATATTACTCAAATTAGAATTGCTAATTTAGTTAGAGAAGTTGGAGAAAAGATTGATAGATGTCCTATTTGTAAAATAGAGAAAAATGAAATTATAATAGTTTAAAATATTAATAAGAATAAGGTTATGATTAATATAAAATCATAGCCTTCTTTATTTTTCTTTAAAAAATCTATTCCAATATCTAATTCTTCCATAACACTTAGTAAATTAGCAATTTGCATATATTTTTCTAGTTTTTCTTTTTTTGTATCTTCTAGATAAGGCTTAAGCGAAGCTAAAACCTTATTTCTAGGACAGTCTTTAGTTTTGTTTAGTCTACTTAATATATCTTTAATTTTTAGTATTGTATCAATATCTAAAGAAAAATCTGAATTATCAGCAGGTGGGTTTTGACCACCTGCTAAATTATTTAAATCAATATTTTTGTCTTTTAAAATTTCTGAAAATTTGTTAAAAACTTCTGAAAAATCTTCATTCATATTATTTATCATCCTTATTCATATCTTTTTGTATATTAGAATTTTCTAATATTTGCTTAGCTTTATAAATATTTTTTTCAAGTTCTTCTTTATCCATTTTTGAAATGGCAGCAAGAAGTTTATTAATATCCATGTTATTCAAAATAATTCCCCCTTATACAATATTAATATATGATATGCATTTAAAATTAAAAGTTGATTAAAACTTACGGATTTCCACAGAAAGATGAAAAAATGTGGAAAACAAGGTAAAAAAAACAAAAATGTAATTAAAACTTAATATAAGACTCTTAAGCCATGAAGTTAGATATTCCGTAAAAAGAAAAATTAAAGCTTTGTAATATTGGAAAATACTGGAGTTTACAAAGTTTTTGAAAAAGAGTAATATTTTATATATAAATAAAAAAGTAGACGTATTGCGTCCAGATTCTAAAGAAAAGGAGTTTTGTATGGAAACAGTAAGAACTAAAAAAAGCAAGTTTCTAGTAATTCTAATTGTTTTTATGATGTTGTTTTCAAACTGTGGATACACTATTGAAGCTATTGCAACAAGTGATGAATTCCAGGTTATAAACAATGGATTCTTCAAAAAAGATGAAATTAAGTTTAATGCCTATTTTGAAGATGAAAACGGTAATCAAATGGATGAATTTACTGGAAATGTAAACCAAAAGGTTAAATTAGTTTTAGAAGTGTTGCCACAGGTTGAAGGATATTTAAAAAATGCTACAATCAAGGCAGTAAGTGCTGCTGATGATAACATTAATTTTAGAATATCTAATGTTAGCCAAAATGTTATAGAAGGCTTAGAAGCAAATTCTAATTCTAATTTAGATGATGTAGGAAGTAAAATTGAAGAAGAGGCTGCAAAAGAAGAGTCACAAGACCCTGCAGTAGAAGAAAGTAAAGAAGAGACAAATACTGTAGTAAATGAAAATACAAATGTTAGTGAGAATGTACAGCAAAATGAAAATTCTGAAAATACAGTAACAGAAGTTGTAAAAAATGAAGTAGCAAATGAAGTTACAAATGAGGCTAATAATGCAAATAATGAAACAACTAATGCAGTAACAAATGAGATTACAAATTCTTCAAATGATACTTCAAATAATAATGTAGTAAATGAAACAGAAATATCAGAAGTAGTTAATGAAACAGTAGCAAATGAAATTGCGATAGAAGAAAATAATACTGTTAACCAAGAGGCTAATAATGTAGCTTCTGATTCTGTTGTGTCTGAAGAAGATCAATTAGTAAATGAAGAAGAAGTAATTATAGAGAAAACAGAAGCAGCAGATAAACTTCAACAAGAAATTGCAAATGCAGCTTTAGATATAAGTTTAATTGCAGACGATAAAATTAAACTTACAAATATAATAGAAGATACAAAAATTATTGCAGATTTAGAATATGTTCAAGGAGAAACTTTAAAAGTTTCAGATTTATATAAAAATATAAAATTACAAATAAGTGGAACATATATAAATAGCGACTTAGAAGAAGTACAAATCGGAAAAGAAGAAGAAGTAACTTTAGGATGGGAATATTCTAAAGATATAGAATTAACAAGTGAATATACAAAATTTTCTCCATTTGAAATAGGAGATATAAAAGGAACTATTGTTGAAAACAAAATATCTGTAAAAAGAGAAATTACAGATACTAAATATTTACCAATAAAATCAACAAAATTAGAAATAACAGTTCCAAAAGTAAATGGAAAAGCTCCTATTGAAGTAGATGTAGTTGCAAATAAGTTAATGGCAACAAGAGGAGAGGATACTGGATATACAAACTTTACACAAGCTAATTGGAACTATGACAAAGAATCAGGAAAAATTTTTACAGTAGTAGAGAATACTGAAGCTTTAAATACAAATGGAATTGACGAATACGTTGTTATATATAGATATGAAGATTATATAAGTGAAGAAAATTCAAACTTAGATAAAGTAGTAAAAGCAAGTGTTGAAGAATATAGTTCAAATGAAAACAATATTCTTACAAAAGAAATAAATGATAGACAAAGTATAAAAATAGATGTTGGAGAATTAATTACATATAATATTAGTTCAACAGAAGATAAAATTAATAAAGCAAAAATATATGCAAATTATAATTCAGAAACACCAGTATATGAAACAGAATATACAACACAAGTAAATGTTAATATACTAACAAGTGATATATTAGAGGAATTAAAAATAGATAGTACAAAAGAATATTATATTACTTCAAATAATCTTGAGTTACAAGCACAAGGAATAGAATATAAACAAATTAAATTTAATTATTCTGAAATTTCATCAATTTTATCAGCAGGTGGAGAAATAGTAATAACAAATGCAAATGGAGAGCTTTTATATACATTAAATTCTTCATTAGTAACAAAAGAAGAGGATTGTACAATTAATTTAAATGGAGCAAATGGAATTTTAGTTTATGCAAGAAATATTGCAAAAAATGGAAATATAAGTTTTGAATTAACAAAAGCAATTAAAAATTGTAATTATGAAAAATCAACATTTAAAGATATAACACAAATTGAAAGTAGAATAACAGCTGAAGTTAAATATCAAGCAATTGAAGAAACTTTAGCACTTGGAGCTATTGGAACAAGAAAAGAATTTGAAGAAAGTTCTACATCAGCTACATTATCAATAAATAAAGAAACATTAACAACAATACAAGATAACAATAATGTAGAATTAAAAATAGAATTAAATAATGATAAGGAAAATAGTGATTTATATGTAAATCCTACATTTGAATTAGTATTTCCTAAATATGTAAAAGCAGTATCAGTACAAAGTATAAATTTATTATATGAAAATGGCTTACAAGTAAGTGATTTTAATACTTATACAGAAAGTGATATTGTAAAAATGAGAATTGAACTTGTAGGAACACAAAAAACATTTAGTGAAAGTTCAATTACAAATGGAACAAATATAGTTGTAAATGTGAATATAGAAGTAGATGATTATACTCCATCAAAAGAAGACCAAATCAAATTATATTATTACAATGAAGGTGTATCAAATTATCAATCACAAACAAAATGGACAATAAATAAACAAATACCAAATGGAATATTAAAAACAACAAATGGTTTTGATGTTGCATTAATTAAATACCAAGCACCAAAAGGATTAATTGCAATAAATGGTATTGTAAATTATGATGGAAATTTAAGTGAAATAAGATCAGTAAAACAAGGAAAAGTAACAAAACAAATTGCAATAAACGGTCCAGCAAGAGTTGCTACAATGGAATTATTAGCATTAAACAATACAGAAAATGAATGTTCAGATTTAGTGTTAATAGGAAGAGTTCCTTTTAAAGGAAATAAAGATGTAATATCAAATGAAGATTTAGGAACAACAACAGATACAATAGTTAGAGATTTAATAAAAGAAGATATACAAAACTCAAATATGTCAACAATTTATTATTCTACTAACCCAGATGCAACTAAAGATTTAAACAATGAAGCAAATGGTTGGACAACAGAAGTTACAGATCCATCAACAATAAAATCTTATTTAATTGTTGTAAATGGAAAATTAAAAGCTGGTGAAGTTTTAAGATATACTTATGATTTTGAAATTCCAGCAAATTTACCTTATGAAACAAGTATAGCAGGAAGCTTTGGAGCTTACTATAACAACAACACAGATGTTGCAGTTGTTTATGAAAGTTCAAGTGCAGATATTGTTGGTTTAACAACAGAAGCTGGACCAAAGATGGAAGCTAAACTAAGTGTAGATGTTGGAGATGGAACAGAAGTATTATCATTTAAGAGATTAAAATATACAGTTTCTGTTACAAATAGTGGTAGTGTTGCAGCAAATGATGTAATAGCAAATTGTATTGTACCACAATATACTAATTATTTAACTAAAGATCCAAGATCTGCAGTAGGTGATTATGGATATATGGTAGCTTCAGGAGATTATAGTGATGGTATAAAGTTTAATCTAGGTACAATTAATCCTGGAGAAACTAAAGAAGCTACATATTATGTTAGAACATATAATAAGCCAACATTAGAAGAATATGCTTATAAAGATGATAATGGATATTATATTATAACAGGATATGAAGATAAAGAAGTTCAAAAGGAAGTAGAAAATGATGGAATAAAAGAAACAATTACTGTTATAGAAAGTGTACCAATCAAGGAATATATCACAGAAGTACCAGATATTTATATTACTAATAAAGCTACTATAACAAGTGCTTTAATGGCTAATCCAATTGAAACAAATGAAGTAAAAAATAAGTTAAATCAAGCAAATTTTGCTTCTGAAATTAGATTAGATTATGATAGAGAAATACAAGCAGGAGTTGCAACAAATTTTACATTATTATTAACCAACACATCAAGAAAAGATATGAAAAATGTTGTGGCAACTTTAAATGTTGGTGATATATATGAATATGTAAGTGGAACAATAGACGAAAAAAGTGAAAATATAGAATACATAGAAGAGGAAGGAAAAATATATTACTATATAGGAGATATGGCAGCAAATCAAGTTGTTACATTAACTACTTGTGTAATGTCAAAACAAATAGATAGTGCTTCTAAAACAGTAGATTGTTATTTTGAATTTTATGCTGATGAAGTTGCAAAAGAAATAAGTACAGTTGTTCCTCAAACTGTTTCTAAAGCAGTACTAGAGGCTACAGATATGACAATAAATTTGCCTGAAAGCATTAATGAAAATGAAACAGCTACAATTTCTACATTAATAACAAACATATCAACAGTAGAATGTTCTGAAGGTATATTAGAATTTGAAATACCAGAGAGTGTTATAGTTTCAAGTGTTAGAGTTTCAAATGGTGAATTATTAGCAAATGCTAGTGAAGGAAATATTTATAGTGCGACATTACCTTTAATACATGCAAAAGAAAGTATAACGATAGATATTACTTTAAAAGCAAAGAATTTATCTGGAACAGATTCTTCAGAAGCAATAATAATAAGAAAAATTAAAAATACAGATCAGGAGGATGTTGTTTTAGAACCAGTAGAATTTACCATAAATAATAATTTAAAAACTGATGAAGAAATAGAAGAAGATAGAGTTAATGATTTAATTGAACAAGACCAAAATAATCAAGCAAATCAAGAAAATAATTCAAATAATAATTTTAATAATTCTTCTAATGATAATACAAATAATGATTCAAATGGAAATTCACAAGATAGCATTCCAGGAAGTAATCAAGATATAGTAACACCAGGAGATAATAATTCTAATAACACAAATAATACAAATAATAATAGTAATACTACAGATAATTTACAAAATACTCCAAATGCTATAACTCCAAAATATTCAATTAGTGGTGTTTCTTGGTTGGATACAAATAAAGATGGTATAAAAACTGATGATGAAACAAAAATGGCTGGTGTAAAAGTTTACTTATTGAATACAAATGGAACAATGATTAAGTCTACAATTACAGCGGTTGATGGAACATATCAATTTAATGAAGTAGAAAATGGAAATTATGTAATAGCAGTTTCTTATGACGAAACAAAATATAAAGCAACAATTTATAAAAAAGATAGTTCATCAGCAGAAAATAATTCATATATTATGGAAAATGATTCAGAAGATATTTCTGCTGTAACAAATGAAATAAATGTTGCAAATCAAAATGTTGGAAATATTAATATAGGACTTCAAAATAGAGAAATATTTGATTTAGTTGTAAATAAATATATTTCAAAAGTTAAGGTAGAAAATGGAAAATTTTCTGAAGAATATAATTTCGATAATTTAGAGTTAGCAAAAGTAGAAATACCATCTAGAAGAATAAATGGTGCAAAAGTTACTTTAGAATATACAGTTTCTATTGAAAATATAGGAGATTTAGAAGGATATGCTGAAAATGTAATAGATTATCTAAATAGTGACTTACAATTTGATGAAAGTCAAAATTCAGAATGGTTTAAAGGAACAGATGGATATATTTATGTTAAAAATATAAATCAAACTTTATTAAAACCAGGAGATAAAAAAGAAATTAAACTTGTTTTAACCAAAACAATGGATGGAAATAATACTGGTACACATTCTAATAAAGTCGCAATATTGGAAGCATATAGTTCTGATAATGTTTCAGAAAATGCCGAAAATAATAATAGTGTTCAGAATACATTAATATTAGTTTCAACAGGTGGAGCAACAACAATTATTATATTTATAATAGCTATTATATTAATAATTTTAATTATGTTTAAAACTAATATTATAAATAAAGATACATTTAAAGGCAAATATAAAGAAAAAATTAAGAAAAAAATTAATGTTAAGAAAGTTTATAAGTAAGGAGGTGATATTATGAGAGAAAAAATAAAATATGTATTAACAATGTTAATAATAGGTTTAGTATTATTAGGACTTGGATATTTATTTATACCTACAACAATAGGTGCTAATGTTGATTCATTACAAACAGAATTTGGAAGTACTATTAGCGGAAGTCCTGTTGGATTAGGAATTGTAAATAAAAAAATTACAAAAGCATATTCGTATAAAGCACCAGGATATAAAAGAATAGAAACTTTTCCTGTAAATGGAGCTGTATTTAATAGTTCTGCAGACTATTTCTGTGCTCAGCATGGAACGGCGTATGGAGCTAAAAGAAATACTATACTAGGAAGTGCTTATCATAAAACACATACAATAACAAAACATAAAGTAGATAGTGCTTCAACAAAAAATGAAGCAGAAATTCCATATTTAGATATTGATACAAGCGCTCCAATATATTTAGATCAAAATGGTTCAATACAAAAAAATTTAAGTGTTTATGATGGATATAGAGAATCTACAGAAACTCCTGCAGATACTGTATATACAAACTGGGTATATATTCCTCATAATGTTGCCTTTGATTGTGAAACTAGAAAAGCTAATATTGGTGTAAGACAAGGAAAAGGAGATTTTTCAGATGGAGCTATGGCTTTCTTACTTGCAAGGTATAAACAATCAGATGGAGAAAGAGCAAGTACAGGATATACATCAGATCCATTACAACATGCATTATGGTCTTGGCTTGGACAATTAAAACCAGGAGAGACGAATCCATTATTAGGTGCAGCCCAAATATTTGATAAATATCATGAGGATTCAAAAAATCCTAATGTAGATGTTAAACCAGAAGATAATGTTGGAGCAACAGTTTCAAATAGTACATATAAAGTTGGTCCGTTTAAAATGAGTAATTATGTGAGAGCTGAAAATTATTCATTTAGTTTAGACTCTTATACAGTAACAAGTATAACTAAAGCTGAATATGAGGCTTTAAGCGATAGTGAAAAAGCACATTATGTATTAGTAGATGATGATCGTTATGAAAAATATACTCCAAGTAATTCTGCTAATGCAAAAAATCTTCAAACAGAATTTACAAATACTCAAGGAAGAAACGGATCAGACTCAGATTTAAGAGGAACAATTATTAAAGCTGAAGCTATATTAACAAATGAAAGTGGACAAACTAAAACAATAGAATTTCCTGTTCCAGAACCAGGTTCAGAATTTTATATTGATTTTAGCTCAGCAGCAATTAATGGATATGATGAATTATTAGATATTAGATTTACATATCAAAAAATACATGCATCTGGTGCAGGAACATGGTATGAAGGACTACAAGAAGCCATAAACTTTAACGGTTATTCTTCAACAAGTCAATCAGGTTGTTCATATAGTTGTCCAGATCCGGGATTAGGTGGCAGCCATCATAAAAGTAGATCACCTGGAAGCACGGATAGTCCTTGGACTGGAACCTGTACACATACATGGTGCGTAAATTGCTATACATATTCTTGTGGAGGTTGCGAATCTGATGGAGGAGATCCACCATCATACAGTTGTCCAGGAGATCATCATGCATGTGGTGGGACTGATTCAACTAGTCACTATTGCACATATTTATGTGGACATCGTCATGAAGATTGTTGGGACTTTACATGGAATGAACCAACTAATGGAGGAGACTACGCACAAGACGCATTTTCAGGAGCAGGTTTACTTTCATCAGAACAAATGGAATATACAATTCGTGTTGCAGTTCCATTAAAAACACAAATGACAATATATAAATATATTACAAGTGTTGATCATGTTGGAGAAATAGGAAATATTTTTTCAGGAAACCAAAGAAGAGATTGGACAATGGATCAAAAACGTAATAATCCAGTAAAAGTAGAAAGAGGAGATTTAGTTACTTATACTATAGAAATTATAAATGATTCAAGATTCCCAACTAGAGTAAAAGTAAAAGATGTTTTACCAGAAGGTTGTGAGCCAGTTTATGCTAATTTGGTAGATTGTTCTCTGGAGGAAATGCCAGATAGTATAAAATATAGTCAATGGATAGAAGTAGCACCTCATAATAAAAATGTTTATGAAATTAAAGTTAGACCAACTCGACCAGAGGGAGTTTATACAAATACAATAGAATTTATTACAACCAATACATCAAGTGAACACATGCAGTATGTTATATGGGGAGAAAATTCTACTCATGGTGCACACCGATATGGTAGTATGGTAAATACAGACGCTAATGATAACACAACTAATTTGAAAGAAAAAGATTCAGATACTTATGAGATTAAAGAGTACAATGTAAATATTGAAAAATATATTTATGATGTAGAACATAATCAAGACAATATTGGAATTAGCAGTATAGATACAACCTTAAAAGCAACAGATCAAAGATCTATAACAAAAGGTGTAACAGAAGATGCTAAAAAAGCTAATCCAGTATACGCAGAATATGGAGATACTATTACATATAAGATAATAGTTTATAATACAACAAATAAATATGACTCTAAGATAGATTATAATAATGCTCCATATTGGAAACCAGATAAGGTTTATGTAGATATAGAAGATACATTACCTAAAAAATATTCTAACTTAGATATTACTGTAAGTGGTACAACAATACCAGGAAACAAATCTTATACAATATCTAAGACTGATAGTAGTACAAATGGTGGAAAATTCACAATTAAAAACTTGATGATTCCAGCAAATGGTACTAGAACAATAACAGTTACTTTAACAGTAGATGAATATACAAAAGGAACTGTTGAAACAAATAGTGTTAAATTTATTGGAGAAATGAGAAACATCAATAGAGGAACAGCACAGACTTCAACAGTTGATGATAAATATGATGTTATTAAAAATAACCCAATAAGAACAGAAACAAAAGATTATTACAAAATAAATAACTATAACACATTTGTTGATAAATACATTTATACTTATGATGAAAAAATACAAAAAGAAAACAATAACAATTCATTTACAAATAATGGTATAATTACAAATAATGATGGTACTTTAAAAACTTCAAGAATGAATGACAGTAAACAATATAGTACTTTATCTGATGGAAATGTAAATGATAGAGTGAGAGAACCAAATAACAAAGACACTTATAAGAAAGAACATCCAGTTTCAGTTGAAAAATATGAAACAATTGTATATGCTATTAAGATTACAAATGAAGCAACAACAGTTAATAAATCTTTAAGTTCTGGTACAAAACCAGCAACTCAAGTTAGAACAACTAAAGTTACAGATAAAATGGAGGTTGGTTTAACTCAAAAATCTGTTGAAGCTGTAATGTATAATAGTGATGGTAGTGTTTGTACAAGATATAATGGTGATGGAAAAGTGAATGTTAATGTTTCAGCTCCATCAGCAATTAGTGAAAACGGAAGAAATTACAACAAATATGAATACACTATTGGAAATGAAACAATCTTAAATCCAGGTGAATACATTATTTACTATGTAACTGTAGAAGTTACAGAAAGCAATATGTATTTATATGATTTAGAGAACAGAGCTGACTTAACAATACTAACTAACATTAACCATACAGATGATAATAATAGAGAAGTTAGAAATCCAAATCATGATGAAAACATTTCTAAACAAGAAGAAACAAAAGAATACGTAAGAATGAAAGACTTAGTAATTGCAGGTAATGTTTGGGTAGACTTTGATAGAGATGGATTTATGACAGACAAAGATGTTGATGCTACAAAACAAGCATACTATAATGTTAACCAAGATGCTAGAAAGAAAGATGTAATTGTTCATCTTTATAAATCAGATGGTACATTATTAAGAACAACCAAAACAGACCAAAATGGTTTATATACATTTGGTAGAGATGAGAACTTAAACTGGTATGGTACATATAATCATGACACAGGATTCTCATTAAATACAACATATCAACGTGTTGACAAAGCTGACAATAAAGATGCAAATGGAAACTACACAGCAAATAGTAAATATGTAAGTTATTATATAGAATACGAATATGATGGTGTTATATATAAGAGTACAGAATTCTATGCTGGAACAGATGGTAAGAAACATCTAAAAGATGATGGAAGCTTTGAACAAGAATATTTGATTGATTCTAATGCAGCTGAATTTACAGATGTAAGAGAACAATTTAATACAAAATATGAATACATTTCATATAATGTAGCTTATGATTTAGGATTTAATAAAACTAATGAATTAGTTTTTGATAAGACTGAACACACTTCACAATTAATGGAAGATAACTCAAGATTAATGACAGCAAGAAGCTTTATAAATGTTCCTTCAAATAAAAATGATGCAAATTCAACTAACTACTTATGGTTATATCCATTTGGAGGAGCTCAAAATAATGAAAAACCAGAAACTGAATACTTAAAACACATCAATTTAGGTTTAGAGTTAAGAGAAGATGTTGATATTGCATTAACAAAAGATGTTTATAAAGTAAAAACAACTATTGATGGTGAAGAAATGGAATACAACTACAACCAAAACAATGGTTTAAATGGTGATATGGAAGCTACAGATCAAAATCCATATTTACAAAATTATATAATTTCAAAACCTTATGGTTTAGAGTTATATGAATCTGACTATAAATACAGATTTGAGCAATATAAAGCACAAGCAGTTAGAGAGTATAAAGGTATAAATGGTGAGAGTGAATTAAATGTTGAGGTAACATATAGAATAACAGTTGATAATAAAGCAGTTACTGATGATGATACTGTAAATTATGAAGGTAAAAATCCTCCTGTAACTGATACTAAACTAGATGTTAAGATACATGAAATTCTAGACATATATGACAAGAACTTTGTTCAAATACAATTTGATGAAAATGGAAATATGGTAAGTGTTCCAAATCCAACAGTTGGATCTCCAAATACAGTAGTTGTAAAAAATAAAGATGATAATGGCTTCTTAGTTGATAAACCAATTAAGATTGCTGAGGCTTGGTACTTTAAAGAAGCAAGCGAAGCAGGAGATGCTGCAAATGGAACAAAATATAGTATTGAAAATCCTACAGAAGTAGCAGCAGGAGCAAAACCAATTTATAAAGAAGATCCTGCAGGAAATTATGTAAAAATTGATTTAACATTATCAAATATTTCTTCAAGAGGAGCTTTAGGTACATATTCTGAAAAGAAAAATAACTTTGAAGCTGATGGATATAACACAGTATATATTAGAGGTATGGAGAATGAGATTATCCATGAAGGAGAAGATTTAGATATTTATGTTAAATATGTACTTGATAAAGAAGCTTTAGAAGTAGGTATTACAAATGAAAATTATGAAGAAACAAAATCTTCAACATCAAGTGCAAGTTCTAATACTGAAGAAAAAGAAAATGGATCAATAACAACAGGAGAAGAAAGTGGTTCAACAACTACTACAAAAACAACAACTTTAGAGAGATCTTTAAAAATAGCTGAAAATGTAGCAACAGATTTCAAAAATAAATTCGGTAGAGGTACAGAAAACATTGCACAAGTTAATGCTTACTCAGTTTGGTACACAGATGGAAAACCAACTTCACTTGTAGATATGGACTCAAATGCTGGTAACATTGGTATCAAAAATGATAGCACAGGAGTAATTCCTGGAAGTGGAGGATATGCTGAAAGCGAAACCTCTGCAGATAATATAGACTACTATGAAGATATGACATATAAAACAGGTATTGAACTTGTTGCAGATGCAACAGTAAATACAAAAGAAATAATAACAGAAAAATACAGTAAAAATAACATTATTGTAGAAGTTCAGAATACACCAGATATTAGAAGAAGTATTTCTGGTATGGTTTGGGATGATTCTAGAACAGAAACTTTAGGAGAAGCTGGAGAAACACAATATATTGGTGATGGTAACTATAATCCTGATAAGCAGAAAAACAATGATGGCAAAATGAATCAAAACGTAGAAATTAACTACAAAGATGGTTCAGAAACAGAAGAAAAGGATATTAAAGTTAGAAGTGCAAGAGCAGAATTTGTTGAAATTGTTGATATTCCAGTACGTGATGAAAACGGTAACTATGCAAAAGATGCAAATAATAATAATCAAATTCATTATTATGAAGAAATCTTAAGTGATGTTACATGGAAGCAAGTTCAACATACAAGAACAGATACAGATGGTAATTATGAACTTGAAGGATTTGTTCCAGGTAGATATGTTGTAAGATTTACTTATGGTGATACAGTTGAAGAAAACAAAAATTCTACAACATATAACCCAGATATTGAAGCTCAAAAAGATATGTTAATCTTTAATGGTCAAGATTATAAATCAACAAAATATACAACAGATTTAAGTGATACAGAAACAGATGTTGATGAAATAATTAAACAATTAGAGGTTGTAAACAAATCAGATGCTAGAGATGATGAAATTAGAAGACTAGAAGTTAATAGATTCTCAGAAGTTATGACAAACGAACTTGCAGAAATTCTAAAAGGTGTTGCAAATGGAATTGAAGAAATGACACCAATATCTAGAGCAAATGATGTGGATCAATTAAAAGCATTAACAGAAAACACATATATGAATGCTGAAACAGTTGAATTCTTAGTAAAAACTGAGAAATTAACACAAGAGCAAACATCAAAATATATTGTAAGAACAAATGTTGATTTAGGAAATGGTACAGCTGAAGATTTAGCAAATGAAATTTACTATAAAGAACTAGAAGCTATGCAATATGCAGACAACAATGCTAGGGACTTCAAGATTGAAAACGTAGACTTTGGTGTTGAATATAGACCTGAATCACAAATAAGCTTATTAAAAGAAATTGATGAAATGAAGATAACAACAGAAGATGGAGAAACATTAGCTGACTTATTCTTCTATACAGAGGGTGAAGGCGAACATGCAACTCACCACTTAGATATGGAAAAATCAGTAGGACTTGACTTAGTACAATTCATTTCAAATGATTATACAGCCCTACTATCAGGACTTGCAACAGAAGAACTTCAAGGATTTGTTTACTTACAAATAGATGATGATATTTTACAAGGATCTAAAATAGAAATTACTTATAAATTTAAAGCACAAAACAATAGTGAGGTAGATAGAATCACAGAAAATCTTGATGATATCAGATATAAAGAAAATGATGCAACAATTAATTTAATCAATGCATATAATGGTAAAGGTGTAAATATTATAGATAAAGATTATACAGCTTCAGGAACAGCAAGAAATATTATTTATGCAGATACTTATGCACTAGATGAAAATAAAGATTTATACAGAAACATGAAGAAAACAATTACTAATGAAACTGATGCAAATAATAAGCCAGCAGGAGACGGTGGATATTTTGGTAGATATGTAGGATATGCATATTATACTGGAAAAGATACTAACTTAGATACAATTGCAAGCTTGAAATTTGATAAGATATTAGACTATGTTGACACAGACCTAGAGTTTGAACAAGAAACAAGTGATGATAAATTATTAAGTAAGTACTGGAGAAGAAGTACAACATCAGAATTAGTAAATCATGTATTAGCAGTAAGAGACCTTGTTGAAGGAAATAACAATAAAGAAGAAAATAAAACAGATGAACAAAATACAAACAATGAGACAACTGAAAATTATGCTATAGGAGAAGATATTACAACTAATGTTAAACTAACAAATACTAAAGGCATAGAATATAAGAACCTAGTTGTATCAGTTGATGATAGAATCAGAGATGATGAGTATTCAAGAAATGTTCAAACAAATATTGAAGAAGCTCAAGATAAATATCAAGTAAATAACGTAGATTTGGCAAGATTCTTATTACCAAAAGTAACAGATCCAGATACTACAAATTATCATTATTCTATGGGTACAGTATACTTACCAGTATCTAAAGTAGTATCAGCAGAAGCAGATACAGAAGATATGACTTATGAAAACATGGCAGAGATTATACAATTTACAACATTAACAGGTAGAAGAACAAACTTTGCTACAACAATTGGTAATGCTGATGTTAACATGGAAGCAGCACAAGATAAACCAGAAATTGGTAGCGAGGAATTTGTAACAGCATCTTTTGAATCAGATACTGCAGCAACAGAAACAATTACATTAACACCTCCAACAGGTTTAATGAGAAATAGAAGAATGATTGTTAATACAGTTGAGACAGCAAGAACAAGTATAATAGTAGTAGCAATCGTAGTAGCCGTAGTAGCTTTAGTAGTAATTGTAACAAAAGTAACAATTACAAAAATCAAAAAGAGACGTTATAAATAAAACATAAATTAAGAAGAGAGTAGTTTTTACTCTCTTCTTTTTATACAATATTTTTTTGAATAAATTTATTTTGGCTACGCAAATATACTCTTTGTAATTTTTTAAAGATTTGTAAATAAAATTGTAATATTAAAAAGTGAGAATATAAAATTTCTATAAAAAATAGGACGGTAAATTTAAAATGAAATTATTAAAAACAATATAAAATTCCTTTTTAAATTATTATAGACAAGTAAAATTGAAATTAAAATATACTATTCGACAAAAAAAGACAGAAAAGTATTTAAAACAGGGAATACTAAATTAAATTTTTTTTGAAAAAAAGTCAAAAAATAATGTAAAAAGCCTTGAAAAAGTTTACATAATGGTATATAATAGATAACGTATAGTTTCTGGTGGAAAAGGCTTATATAAAAGGATTTATGTAATGAAAATTTTATATTTCATAGCGGGAGTTTGCTAAAATAGTTAATCCGTAAATGATAATGAAAATAAAAACATGAAATCCTTGTGTTACAAAGGTTTTTTCTATTGACTACTTTTAAAAAAAGAGTAGAATATACTTATATAATTATAGTAAAGTTGATACTATGCCAAATTGTTGTTGTAGGAGGAATTAAGATTATGCTAAAAAACAAAATTCTAGAAAAATTGTTGGCAATAATCCTAATATTTACACTAACTTTTGCAAATTTTGCATTTGTAACTAAGAGTTATGCAGCAAGTTTTGCAGAAACCTTTTTTGCGTCAGATTCAGATACAGGACATGAAAATGTTGAATTTGAAGCTTATTTTGGAACCGAAGAAAGTAAAACAGATTCGGTTATTAGTGATGTAAATAACGAGGAATTATCTATTGGCATGAAATTAGATGTTAAAGAAAGTGGATATCTAAAAGATGCAAAAATAGAAATTGCAGAAACTGAGGAGGGAAAAGGTTTAAACTTTGAAGTCGGAAGTTTTGAAGAAGTACAAGCTCAAGTTACAGAAAACCAGGAAGAAACTTCAAATGAAAGTGAAGAAAATGTTGAAGAAGTTCAAGAGGTAAACAATGAGCAGGCAGAGGTTACACAAGAGACATCTGCAGAAGGAGAAACTTCAGAACAAGAGAAACAGATAGAAGAAAACTTGGAACAAAATGCAGAACAAAACGAAGAAAATTCAGCTCATGAAGTATTACCAGAATATGTTCAAAGTTTAGAAAACAATGTAATTTCTTTAAAACAAGTTAATAACTCTTCAGAAGTTAAACTTTCATTACCAATAAAATACAAAAATGAAATGTATGTAAATGAAAATAAATTATCAAAAGATTGTGCAGTAATTTTCACAGGTATATACGTTGATGATGATGGTGATGAAATAGAAGTATCAAAAAGAGTAAATTTAAATATTGCTTGGAAAGATCAAAGAGAAGTAAAATTATCTAGTGAAGCTACAAAATATATAGATTTTGGTAGAGGAGTTATATTACAAACTTTAGTAAAAGTTGATACAACTACAGATAAAAATACTTTACCAATTAAAGAATCAGAAGTTGTAATTGATGTACCAAATTTTGAAGGAATAAAGCCATCAAATGTTACAGTAGTTGCAAATTCTACTTCAGGAACCAATGGAGAAACAGTTGGAAATTTAACATTTAATGAAAACAATTGGACATATAATGCTGATGAAAACAAAATAATATTAAAGGTTACTAATCCAAAGAAAAATGTTGAAGTAAATGAATTTGAAGATGAATACTTAAAAGATGCAAACAAAGAAGTAGTTAAAGAAGACAGATATTTTAGCGGTTCAGGTATTGATGAATATTTAATTACTTATACTTTTGAAAATGCAAAAGCAGTAGATGGAATTACTATTAATTCTAATATAGAAGCTAAAGTAACAATGTTTAGTGGTGCAAACGAAGAAGAAAATTCTAATTTAATAACAAATAACAACAATTTTGAATATGTTCTTCAAGGACAAACAGGAAATATAGTATCTTTAAATATAGAAAATGAAACTCTAGATGTTTCAAAAGCTTATACATATTTAAATTATAAAAATAGTGGAAAATATGAAGTTGAATTAATTTCTAAAACTGTTGCTAATATTTCTTATAAAGATATTATAAAAAATATTAGAATAGAAGACAGAGATAACTTATATGTAGATAAAGCTGGAAATTCTATTGAAAATAATGATTTATATTATAAACAAATTTCAATTAATAAAGAAGAATTTACAAAAGTTTTAGGTGAAACTGGTGAAATTAAAATTTTAGATATTTCTGGAAATTTAATTTCTACAATTAATAATGAAACAGCAGTAAACGAAGAAGGAAATATAATAGTAAATTTTGAAAATAAACCTTCAAAATTAGTTTTTGAACTTACTAAACCAGTAGGTGAAGGAAACTTAGTAATTAATAATGTTAAAGCATATACAAATGCGTCTATTGATAAAGCAAATTTTGCTAATTTATCATCAATTAAAACAACTTCAGCTATGTCAGCAGAATATGAATATGTTGAAACTAGAGTTGATGTAGGAACAGCAGAAGTTGTAACAAATTTAATAGATACAACAACAAAAGCTAATTTAATTATAGACAAATCAAACCTTTCAACACTTGCAAATAATGATGTTGAACTAAGAATAGAATTAAATAATGCTACTGATGTATCAGATGTGTATGGAAATTCAGTTTTTGAAATAGAATTACCAGAATATGTTCAAAATTTAGTAGTAACAAATGCAAGTGTACTTTATGGTGAAGGATTAGATATAATAAATACAGAAGTAACTGGAAGAATAATAAGAGTTACAATTGATGGTAACCAAGAAGGAATAAATTCTGGTGTGTTAACAAATGGTACAAATATAGTAATAAATGCAGATATAAAAGTAGATTTATATACACCAGCAAAATCAGATATTATTAAATTAAGATATACAAATAGTGAAGCTACAAATTTGGATAATAGTGGATATACTGAATTACCAATTAATTATTCTGCTCCAACAGGACTAGTAGCAGTAAATAGTACATCAAATTATAATACAGTAGGTTCAATTACAACATCTGTAAGACAAGGTGTAAAAGAAGATTTAATTGATATTTATTCAGAAGCAAAAGCTGCAACAATGGAAATTGTTGTAATGAACAACAATGAAAATACAGTTTCAGATGTATCTATATTAGGTAGAATTCCTTTTAAAGGAGTAAAAGATATAGAAACAGGAGAAGACTTAGGTACAACATTAGATACAAAACTAATTGGTCCTATAGTTTCTGATGAAAGAAATGGAGTAGCATTTAATATTTACTATTCTGAAAATGGAGAAGCAAATAATGATTTAAATAATTCAGAAAATGGTTGGACAATGAACCCAACAAGTTTTGAAAATATAAAATCATACTTAATAGTACCTCAAGATGAAAATTATGAAATGCAAGAAACAGCAATTTTAAGATTTACATATCAATATGAAATTCCTGCAAATTTAACTCATAATGAAAATATCTATGGAACATTTTTAGCATATTATACAAATAATTCAGAAATAGCAAAAACTGACGAAAAAGCAACTCCTGATAAAATTGGTTTAACAACTGGAGAAGGACCTGAATTAAACTTAGAAGTTTCATTAGATAAAGAAACAGTAAAAGTTGAAGAGGAATTTAAAGTAGAAGTTAAAGTTTCAAATATTGGGGAAAATAGAGCTGAGAATATAATAGTAACTACGCCAGTTCCAAATTTTACAATTTATAAAAATGCTTATTGTGAAAAAGAAGATGTGAAAATAGAAGAAATAAACGGAAATATAGTAGCTAATGTTCCAGGATTAGAAAAAGACGAAAACACAGAAATAGAAATTACTTTGTCAGCAAAAGAATTACCAACTATAGAACAATATTATGCAGGAACAGAAGGCTTTTTCCAAAGAGAAGATGGAATATACGTAATTAGAAAATATGATAAGACATTAGAAGAAATAGAAAATAGTGAAGATACTGGAGAAGTAATTGGATATAAAGATACTGAAATTACCTCTATTCCAGATGTAAAAATAGAAATTTTTTCTAGTGTAACTGCAAAAGATTTAGATGTTGAGTTACAGACAGAGAAAAAATACATTAATTTAAAAGAATCTGAATTTTATATTAAAGAATATTCTAGAGATGTTGCTTTTACGTCTGCAACTCAACCATTAGGAAATGAATTTGAGTTTGGCATTTCAATTGCAAATACTTCTTCTAAAGTTCAAAATAATGTAGTAGCTACTAAAGTTTTACCAGAAGAATTAGAATTTATTTCAGCTGATATGAATGGCAATTTAGAAAATGTAGGTTATGATGCTTCAACAAGAACTATTACATGGAATATAGGGACATTAGAAGTTAATGGATATGCAGACTTAAGTTATGTTATAAAAGGAAATAAATTACAGGAAGGCAAAATTGAGACAACATTAGATAATTATACAAATGTAAAAGCACAAGATACCGATACATATACTTCAAATAATGTACCGATTAGTATAGGAGTTCCTTTAATTAGTGTATCTCAAACTACATCAACTACAGAAACATATGTAAAAGAAGGAGAAGTTATTGAATATATTTTTTCTATAAAAAATGAAGGTAGTGTAAAAGCAAAACAAGTTAGATTAGTAGATGAAATTCCAGATGGTTTAAATATAAAAAGTATAAGTTATACAATTGATGGAGTAGTAAATAAGAAAAATATTTCAGCAAATGATCAAGCTTTAGTAGATTTAGCTATTAATCCAAATACTGAAGTATTAGTAACTGTTCAGGCAGTAGCAAGTGTCTTAAATGGTGTTCAAGAAAAAACAGTTACTAATACTGCTACAGTAACTGCAGAAAATAATGAGCCACAAAAAACTAATGAAATTACTCATATAATAGAAAATGCTGGAAAATCTTTTGTTGCAAGCTCATTACAATCATCTTCAAGTTCTAATAATTCTTATGGAAGTAGTAATATTGAAAAAACATATAAATTAACAGGTACAGCTTGGCTTGATAGTAATAAAGATGGTATGAGAACAACAGATGAGCAATTATTATCAGGAATAATTGTTAGATTAGTTGATAGTCAATCTGGTGCAATTCAAACGTCTGTAACAACAGATGCAAATGGTTCATACACATTTTCAGGAGTAAAAAATGGAGACTACTTAGTAATTTTTGAGTATGATACAGTAAAATATACAGTTACAGCTTATAAAAAAGACGGAGTAGATATAAATGTTAACTCAGATGCTGTAACAACAAAATTAGAACAAGATGGTAAAACAAGAAATGGTGCTATTACAGAAGTTATCACTATTTCAAATGGTAGTACATCTGGCATAGATATTGGTTTAGTTTTAGCAGATAAATTTGATTTAAAATTAGACAAAACTATAACTAAAGTAACAACACAATCTGCTACAGGAACTCAAAATGATGAATATGATAATGTAACATTAGCCAAAACAGAAATTGCTGCTAAACATTTATATGGATCTGTTGTATATGTAGAATATACAATTACAGTATCAAATGAAGGTGATGTGGCAGGATATGCAAAACAAATTATAGATTATATGCCAGAAGGAATGACATTTAATTCTGGATTAGAAGCAAATGCAAGCTGGTATACAGGATCTGATGGAAATCTATATTCAGCAGAACTTGCAGAAAGAGAATTAAAACCTGGTGAGTCAGCATCTGTTAAATTAGTTTTAACAAAACAAGTAACAGAAGAAAATATAGGACTTACTAACAACCTAGCAGAAATTTATGAAGATTACAATATATATGGTATTTCAGATATTAACTCAACACCAGCAAATAAAGCACAAGGTGAAAATGATATAGGTTCAGCAGACGTAATTATTTCTGCAAAAACTGGTGAAACATTCATATATATTTCAGTAATTATAACAACAATATTATTAGGAAGTATAGTAATATTTATAGCATATAATAAAATTGTATTAGCAAAGAGAAAAGGAGGTGTTTAATGATATGAAAAAAATCATAAAAAATTCTAATAAAATTTTAATATTAGCTTTAGCAATTATACTATTATTGTTAAGCACCTTTATAATTTATAAAACTTATGCACAAGAAATTACAGATGAGATGGAATCAGAAGGACCAGGTATGGCAAACGGTCAAATTGGCGCTGAAGATTATTTAACTTATAATGATTTAGTTCAAAGATATGAAATATTTTGTTCTTCTCATGGAACTCCATTAACAGGAGATGGAGGAGCTACATTAGTAACAGAAATGGGAAGCTCTGACCCAAGCTATACCGGAACTATTGAAAAAGGAGACGGTGGAGGAAAATTATTCGAAGTAAACCTTGAAGGAGAAAATACAGAAACACCATTCAAACAAGGTACTTATATGAATAAGACTTATGGAAAATATGTTGTAAATGATGTAAGAATTGCTACTCCAATGGAAGCTTATATATTATCTGAAATGATTAATAATCTTCCAAATTTTGAAAATGGTGGATTGAAATTCTTAGGTGATGAACATGGTAATAAGATAGAATTTACCGACACAGAAGCATTAGCTAATGCAACTGCAACTACGGCAGGAGATTTGACAGTTTACGTAATTGAAGGTGGAGTTGGAAAAGAAACACTTGTTGTACAAGATACGGATGGAAAATATTATTATGTTGAAGAAAGCACTGATCAAGGATGGGGCGTATATTCTTATGTTCAAAGAGCTTGGTGGAATACAGATAACTTAGCAGCTGGAAGTAACCCAGTTCCAGCAAATGGATTGACAGAGGAGGCAAGGGCTTTTGAAACGTATATTTCAAGAATAGCTAAATCTATGAATACAGCAGATTTTGTTGATACTGAATTTGAAGTAAATGGTGTTAAAGGAACAGTAAAAGCTCCAGAATTAGAATATAAAGTTAGTTTTAATGACAATGATTCATATAAAGCTATTAATAATTCAAACAATTATGATTTAAATACTCCAACAGTAACATGGGATAGTGAATTAGGTGAATATAAAGTTGGACCTTTTTCTATTAACTATGTTGAAGCCGGAGCACAAGTTGAAGGTAGAAATGCAGTACAATTTGCAGGTATAACAGATGCAAAATTGTATACTGATGCTTCAGAAGAAGCATTAGTAAGAAATGTTGATTGGAGTTTTGTATGGCTAGATGGAGAAAGAGAACTAGATGATACATATGAGTTTCCACACGAAAATGAAGTATTTTATATAGCATTAAAAGATAAAGAAAATTTAACTAAGATAACAAATCTATCATTTGACTTTAGGTATATGAATGCTGGAGGACAATATGAAGATTTAAGAGGAACTTATAATGAGGTAACTTGGACTGCAAAAGAAAAACAAAATTGGTGTACAGATGGTCATACTTGTTCACATGGAAGAACAGGTGCACATAGTTGGACTACTGGTAGTGGAGAAAATATATCTCATCATAGCTGTAGTGGAGGAACACCTTGTGAACATGGACAATATAAACCACATGTTGAATCAACTGATTATTGGGTAGAATATTCGGATAAAGATATAGTTGAAAAGACTTCTCAACAATTAGCTGGTGGATTAAAAGCAGCAAGATGGTATAATACAACTCATTTAGATAGAAGATTAGATATTAGAAGTGGAAAAATTAGAATAGAAAAAGAAGTAGTTGATGAAGATGGAGAAGAAGTAAAAGACGTAAACAAATTCTTCTATTTCAGAGTTAATGTAGATGGTGCTATAAATGGGGGCTCAGATATAATAAGAGTTAAAGCTGGACGTTCAGCAACTACTAAAACATATTATTGGAATGTTGAAAATGGAAATCCAACTTATACTGTTGAAGAAATTGACAAAGATGGTTTTAAACAATTAGACCTTGAAAATGCTTCAGGAGAATTAAGAGATGGAAGAACAGTAAAGGTAAAAGCTACTAATATTGGAGAGCATACTGGTAACTTAAAAATCGTAAAGAAAATAGATAAAAATATTTTAAATGGAAAAGAAAGTAATTTAGAGGGTAAAACTTTTAACTTTAAAGTAACTTTAAGTGGAACATTTAAATATAATGGACAAAAATATAATGATGCTTCAACTACCATAGATGCTTCTATTACAATTAATAATGGAAGAGGAGAATGGAATTTAGGAAATGTTAAATGGTATGGAGAAACAGCTCCTAAATATAAAGTTGAAGAGTTAAGTTCAGAATTTGCTGAGTTAATTTCTATAACACCAAGTTCAGGTAGATTATCTGATGATGAAACAGTAACAGTAACAGCAATAAATGAGCAAACAATAGAAAAAGCAAAAATTCATATTATAAAGACATTAGAAAATGCAGAATTATATTCTGAAGAAGAAATAATGAAATTAAAATTTAATTTTGAAATTTCTGTGGATGGATATGATAAACAAAGAATTGAAATTTCACCAATAAGAAAAGATAATTCTTATGTTTGGGAATATACATCTGGATATTATGAATGGTTTGCTGGAAATAATCCAAATTATACAATAACAGAGGTTGATAATCCAGAAGGAACAAGTTTTGTTACAGCAACAAGTGATGATGTACAAATAACAGTAAATGGACAAACAATTACAGGAACTTTAGTTAGTGATGAAACAAAAGATTTTGAAGTTACAAATAACATTGTAAACAGAATAGAAAAACCTCATTCAGGTAGAATTGAAATAACAAAACATATAGATTCAGATACATTAGTTGATAAAGAATTTAAGTTTGTGGTAACAGTAACTTCTAAAGGAAGTTTCACATATAAAGGTCAAACTTATGGACCAGGAACCAAAATTCAATTAACAAATGATTCAGCAGTAGAAATAACAAACGATATTTATGATGAAAATAGTTTTGTTGTAATAAAAGTAAGTAGTGTAGACGCCCCTACTGTATGGACTTCAGATGAATTTACATGGAATGGAGAAATGGCTCCAGAATATACAGTAGAAGAGAATTTACTTGCAGAAGATATTGCTTCATCAGTTGAACCTTCTAAAGGTACTTTAGCTGATGTATCAGAAGGTACAAACACAGTAAAAGTAACAGCTTGGAATAGAGACATAACTCCAAAAGCAGGATATCTTCATATTATAAAAACACTAGAAAATGCACAAGGAATGTCTACTGAATATATAAATTCTTTAGTATTTAAATTCCAAATTACAGTAGATGGATATGAACCTTATGTGGTTTCATTAAATGCAGAGAAAAAAGGTGATTCTTATGTTTGGGAATATACATCAAATGCATTTACTTGGGCAGCTGATGCGGAAGCTCCAAACTATACAATAACAGAAATTGACCTTCCAGAAGGAACAGAATTTGTATCAGCAACTTCAGATGGCGGAACACAAATAGAAAATGGTATACAAGGAAAATTAAAAGAGAGCCAAACTGGGGAAATATTAATTACAACAGATAATGAATTTGTAAATAGAGCAAATGAAAATTCTGGAAACTTAATCGTTAAAAAACAAGTAACTCATGAAAGTTTAAATGGTCAAGAATTTAAATTCAAAGTAACTATAAGAGGTGCTTTTGAATATAATGGAACAAAATATGGACCAGGAGAAGCTGCTGGAGAAGAATTTTCTCAAGAAATAACAGTTTCTGGCGGTAGTCAGTGGGATTCCGGAACAATTAAATGGTATGGAAATTCAGCTCCAACTTATACAGTAGAAGAGCTAGAATCAGAAATTGCAAACAATATATCAGTTTTAAATGCTAGTGGAACTATAAAACCAGGAGCAGAAGCAACAATAGCAACATTTATAAACGAACCTAAATTAACAGGTGGATATTTAGAAATAACAAAATTAGTTGAAAATGGTGTTATTGGTGATGAAGAATTTACATTTAGAGTTACAGTAGATGGATATGAGCCATTTATAGTAACAATAAAAGCAAATCAAACATATAAATCAGATATGTTTAAATGGTATGTAACAGAAGAAGCTCCTTCATATAAAGTTGAAGAAATTAATCTTCCAGAAGGAACAGAAGTAGTTAGAATAGATAATGCAGAAGGAAAATTGGCTCCAGAAGGTCAAACAATATCTGTTGTAGCAACAAACAAATATGAAGAGCATGAGGGAAGCTTTACAGTTAGAAAAGAAATAATTGCTGATGAAAAATTATTAGATGGATTAGAACTTCCAAGTTTTGATATGACAGTTACAATTTCAGGTACTTTTGAAATGGATGGACAAAGTGTTGTTGATTCAACAAGAGTAATTAATATCAGCTTGAAAGGTGGAGAAACATATACATCACCAACAATTAAATGGTGGGGTGATAATGCTCCAACAGTAACTGTAACTGAAAATAATATTCCAAAAGGTTGGAAAAATGTTAGCATATCAAATAATGGGGCAGAGATTTCTGATAACTTAGAGATAGTTGTTTCAAACAGATTAGAAACTTTAACAGTTATAGATTTAACAATTAAACTTGCAGGTGATGTATGGGAAGATACACCACTTGATGAAAATGATAAAAATACAGAAAATTCTGTTGAAAACGGTATAATGGATGACAATGAAAGAAGATTAGATGGAATTGAAGTATATATTTATGATAATAACGGAAATTTAGCAACAATTTATGATGATGGAGAAGAAATTAGTCAACCAATAATTACAACAGATGGTGGACATTGGGAAGCTCCAAGTGTAAAAATATTAAAATCAGGAACTTATGATATTGAATTTGTTTATGATGGTCAAACTTATGAACCAACAAAATTCTTAGCAACTTCAAATGGAGATGCCAATGCTTATAGAAGTGCTTCAACTTCAGGAAGAGATGCTTGGGCAAGAGACTCTATGGCTTTAGACTATGATAGAGAAGAAGTTGATAATAGAATTCAAGAAATTAAAGGAAAAACAGAAATAAATGGTGAAGGTGAAACAATAGGTACTGCTGTGGAAAGTGAAAGAGAAAAAGACATTTTCTATGAAGGAGCAAAATCTGCAGTAGCAAATGGAACTTCAAGAATATCTTCAGAAGTACAAACTCAAAATGCTGATGGAACTGCAAAAGATTTATTTAAGGCTAAAGCAAGAACATCAGTTGGAGGATTAACTTATCCATTTGATAATAGAATTCATTTAGAAAGCTATGATACTTATATAAATGAACTTGGATTAGTTCAATATTATATGTATTCTGCAACTTATAATTATACATTACACATTAATTTAGGATTAAAGAGAAGACCAGAAGTTGATTTAGGAACAACTAAGGATTTAGTTTCAGCTAAAGTAGTTGTTAATGATAAGTTGTTAAATTATAAATTTAATAAATTAGAAGATATTGGTTCAGATTGTTATAGTAGACAATTATATGCAGACACAACTCAAATTGAATATCAATTAGGGTTATACAGTACAGATTATTATTACAGAGCAGAAATGTATCAAGCAAACTCTAATATAACAGGATATGATGCAATAGAAAAATTCTATAAAGATTTAGGAACAAGTATTGATGCAACAGAATTAGATGTTTATTTAACATATAAGATAAGTTTATATAATGAAGGACCAGATTATATTACTAAAATAAATTCAGTTGATGATTACTTTGATAGTTCATTTGGAGATCCAATTGATACAAAAGTAGAAAAATATGTAAAAACAATAGACGGAGCAGAACAAAATGGATTAACAGAAGTAGCGAACGCTTCTTATGTAGAATCACCATCTGGAAATAAAAATGTTACATGGAATGTTACAGAAAGAGGAATCAAAGGTTCTGATGGAGTAACTTATAATAAAATGACAGCTCAAAATTTAGATATAAGCTTAAGAAGTGGAGAAAAAGCTGATATTTATGTAACATTTGCATTAGATAAAGAAAATATAGATGGAGTTGAAGATACAATTAGACTTGGAGATAAGTCAAATGTAGCTGAAATTTCAAGTTATTCAACAAGTTATACTGATGGTAGAAACGCAGGTAAAATAGATAGAGATTCAGCACCAGCAAACGTAAACATCAGAAGCTACAATGAAAAATCATGGTATGAAGATGATACTGATTCAGCACCAGTATTAGAATTAACAATAGTAGAAGAAAATAGAGAAATAAATGGTTTAGCTTGGGAAGATAAACCAGAAGGAGATACAGCAGTAGGAAATGGACTTTATGATGAGGGTGATGAAGCTTTAATTGGAGGATTAACTACAGAACTTGTTGAAAAAATAAAAGTTGGAGATAGAGAATATGATTTCTTGTGGCCAACAAGTAAACAATTAGATGTTTTAGGTGGAAAAACACTAGAATATCTAACAGGTTTTGACAGTACAACAGAAACTTCAAGAGAAAACGTAGAAAATGAATCTAGTGTTGGTTCTTATAAATTTACATCAGTTCCAGTTGGAGATTATGTTGTAAGATTTTTATATGGAAACAATAAATTAGATTTAGAAGATACATTTGAAATTTCTGGAGATCCAGAAGCATATAAAGCAAATGGTGAACGTTTTGATGAAGACAATATTTTAACAGCAAATTATGATAAAGATCTTGAAGGAAAAACAGCAGCTATTTATAATGGTCAAGATTATAGATCTACAATTTATCAATCAGGATTTACAAGTGTAGATGATAATGGTTATGTAAACAATGAATGGCATGATTTAGATAATATTGATTTAGCAAACGCAAGAGTTTCAGATGCAAAAGATAGTGAAGCTAGAAGACTTGAAATTACATCAAATTCAGAAACTATAACAAATGTAAATGGAACAGTACTTGCAACTGCAAATAAATTAGATGAAAAACATACTGATTTATATAATGATTATTCAATGTTTGCAGATACAGCAAAGATAAGTTTATTTATAGAAAACTTTGGCGAAGGTGTAGAAGAAAAACCTGAAATTTTAGGAACTGTATTAGAAGCTGGAAGTGTTAGAGTACAAAAAGAAGGAACAAATTACTTAATTAACAACATAGATTTTGGATTAATTGAAAGACCTGAAACAGCAGTAGTTCTTGATAAACAAATAAGTTCAATTAAATTAACTACAAATGATGGAAACATAATATTTAATGCAATCTATGATATTAATTATAGAGAAACTGATTTATTAGAAGGTGTTTCAGATAAGACTATAATAACTAAACTAGGAAATAAATATTTAATTGCTGATGTTTCATTATCTGACTCTTCAGTTGCAACAGATGTAATGCAAGCAATTAATAAATGTGAAGAAAAGCCAACAGATAGGGAAATTTCTGGAATGCAAAACTTCAGATATGTAAATATTGATGAAACAATATTACAAGGTACAACAATAGAAATTAATTATCAAGTTAGTGCATTAAATGTTGGTGAAGTTGATAGAACAAGTGAAATACTAGAAAATATTTCTGAACAAAACTTTACAAAAGTAGAGGAACTTACAGGAATTAAACCTAGAACAGAAAAAGAAGCTCTTAAACTTCTTGCAAATAAAGCTTATGAAGATACTGCCAAAGGAATTTCAAAAGCAGGTGAATATTTAGGAACAACTTATTATACAAATGATGTAAGAGCTGATAAAGTTGTTACAACAAGAGTTCGTCAAATTGTAGATTATGTTGATAATGATGGTATATTCTCAGCAGAATTAAATAATGCAAAAGATCATAGCTGGAAAAATACAAATGTTACAGAGTTAACTGGTAGTGGATATGGATCAGATAAGTTATTATCAGATGTAATAACAACAGAATATGAATTAATTGATAAAAAAGGTATTGCATATATCACAGACCAAAGAAATAATGTAATATTAAGTATTGATACACAAGAAAATACAGATCAAATGAATAACTCAGGATTTGAAGCAAAACTAGTACCATATAAAGAAAATGCAGATGCTTATAAATCTCAAATAGTTTTAACTATAACAAAAACAGTTTCTGCAGAAGATGATGCAAATAACTTAAATTATGACAATATAGCAGAAATTGTTAAAATAGAAAATTCAGTTGGTAGAAGAGATATAGTTGCAGTTCCAGGTAATGCAAATCCAACACTTGGAGAATTTGAAGTAGCTCTTAAAGAAAGAGATTCAAGTGCAACAGAACTTGTAACATTTACTCCTCCAACAGGTATCAATTCAGGAACAGTTATGACAATACAAATACTTGCTGCTGTAGTTGTTGCTCTTGCAGTAATTGCAATAGGAATAGTAGTAATTAAGAAAAAAGTTCTTAAATAAAATTAGAGTGATAGAGTAGTCTAAAAAATAACTTATATAAAAACAGATAGAAAACAAAAAGATAAAGATAAAATATATGAAAGTTATAAAATATAAAATAGACTATATAAAGACACATAGTAAATTTAAAGAACTTTAGTATAAATAAAAAGATGAAGCTTTTGGGGCTTCATCTTTTTTTGTCAATTTTGCTATTAATACTTGTCTTTTTAGACTAAATGTAATAAAATAAATACAAATTATCACAAATTGTAAAAAACTTTTATTATATATAGATTTAATCTCGACAAAATCTTTTTTTTAATTATGATTAAATAAATATATATTAAAAGTGAGAGGTGGTTAAGGATGTTTCAAAATATTGCAGATATGGGTTCAGAACAAGAAAGTATTAATAATAAAACAAATGATATAAAATATAGATTAAAAGAAATTTTTAAGTATCAAAATGTAATTATATATATTTTAACTTTATTGCTATCTACATTAACAATAAAAAATCAAATTATGCCTTTTGGCTTAGCAATGGTTGCAGCTTGTGTTGGTGAGACAGTACCAATTATTGGTGTTTTTCTTATGGCACTTATAGGTACAGCAATTAGTATGCAAAAATCAGCTGTAAGCAATTTCATTGTAACTTCTATTATATATTTCATTTTAGTATTATTTTTTAAAGCTAAAGTAGCTGTTGAGGAAAGAAACGAAGTTGTAAAAACAGGTGGCAAATTATTTGCTGCATGCATGATTGTTTCAATCATTAAATGTTTTACAGGTATGTTTTTACTTTATGATGTATTTATGAGTATAATTTCTTCTTCAATAGTGTATGTTTTTTACAAATTGTTTGTAAATGGACTAGCATTTATTAAAGATTTTAATATAAAAAAAGCTTTTACAATGGAAGAGTTAATTGCTGGAGTATTAATTATTTCCCTTGCAAGTCTTTCATTAAAAGATATTAATATATTTTCTTTAAATTTAAGTAATATAATCATAATATTTATGATTATGGTGCTTGGTTGGAAGAATGGAATGGTTACAGGAGCTGTTTCAGGAATTTCAATAGGTCTTGCAATTAGTTTTGTAGACGGGACAAGCTTAGTCCAAATTTCTATGTTTGCTATATCAGGAATTTTATCAGGATTATTAAATAGATTTGGAAAAATAGGAGTTATTTTAGGATTTATACTAGGAAATGCTATACTTACATATTTTGTGAGGGGAGCATCAACAATGATAATATACTTTAGAGAAATATTTATTGCTTCAATAGGACTTCTATTAGTTCCAAATAAAATAAAACTTGAACTTGAAGATTTAATTGGAAAAAATAAATTAATTTCAAATACAGGTGATAATAGATTAGAAGAAAGCAATGATGAAGTTTCAGAAAAGTTAAAAACTATTTCAGATATGTTTAACGAACTTTTTTCTAATGTAGATAAAGAAAATGCTGTAGAACAAGAAAGTTTTGTACAAGATTTTTTAGATAATTTAGAAGAAGTAAAAAATAATATTTTTTATGATGAAATTTCTAATGAGGAAAATGGAATTGCAAAAGATATTTGTACTACTTTAAAAGAAAAAGATATTTTATTAGACAATGATTTAATTAATATATTAAAAGAACATAATAATTATGTAATTATGAAAGATGAAAATATAAAAAATGATTTACAAGAGATAGTGAAAATTGCAAACAGAACTTTAAAAATATTTGAAATCAATAAAGCTAAAAAGCAGGAACGAAAAAATAATATGGCAACAATTAGCCAAAATTTAAAAAATGTAACTAAAGTTATAGATAAATGTGCAGAAGAAATAAAGGTAAAAAAAGAAAATATATATGAAAATAAAGAAAAAGAACTTGGACTTTTACTAAAAAGTAAAAAAATAAAAATTAATAATGTAAGAATTAAAAAATTAAAAAATGAAAAATTTATAGTAGAGCTTAAATTAGATTATTATGATGAAAGACTTAAAGAGAAAGAAGTTATAGTAAATATAGCAGATATAATTTCTAAAAGTTTAGGAACAAGAATTGTTTTTCAAAGAGAAAGAAAAAATGATGAGAAAAAAGAATACTACCAAATGTATTCTAGTGAAGATAAATTTGTATTACAAGTTGGAAGTGCAAAAATTACAAAAGATGGAAGTGAAATTTCTGGAGATTGTAGCTTACAAATTAAACTTGCAGATGGAAAATATTTATTAGCAATAGCAGATGGTATGGGTAGTGGAGAAAAGGCAAGAGAATGCAGTAAAATAGCTTTGAGGCTTGTAAAACAAATGTTATCAGCAGGATTTAATAAAGATGAATCCATAAAAATGATTAATTCAAGATTAAATTTAGCTGGAAATTCAGAGATATATTCAAGTTTAGATATATCAATCTTGGATTTGTATGTAGGAAAAGTAGAACTATTAAAAAATGGTGCTTGTAGTACTTACATAAAAAACAAAAAAAATATAAGAAAAATAGATTCTACAAGTATGCCAGTAGGAATAGTAAATAATATAGAACTTCAATCAAACACTATTGATATCATTGATGGAGATATAATAATAATGTGTAGTGATGGTGTTTTAGAAGCAAAAGATGATACAAAAAGAGAATGGATAGAAGATTTTTTGAAAAATGTTTCTACAAATAATGTTCAAAAATTGGCTGATTTAATATTAGCAGAAGCTGTTGATAATAGTTTTGGAATTGCTCAAGATGATATGACAGTTATTGTTAGTAAAATAGTAAAGAAAAAATAAATATATTTTTATTAATATACTATTAAAATAAAAATAGCAGAGTATTAAACTGAATTCAGAAGCTAGACACTTTTGATTAAGTTTATATTGTACTCTGCTATTTTCTTATAATAAATTTAATTTTTTTAAGAATCTAATTGAAGGTTCATTATGTTTATAATTCTTAATTTCCTCTTTAGAAAGCCAAAGTATTTCTTTTGCATCAGAACCAGGTGTAGAATCAAAAGAAGTTACTTCTGCTGTATATCTTAAAAATATTAGTTGAGTAAGCCTTCCCTTATACATTGTAATATCACTATCAAAGTCGAAAGGTGTAACTGTTTTTAAATTAATTTGAGTCTCTTCTAAAGTTTCTCTTTTTATAGCTTGTTCTAAAGTTTCATCATTTTGAAGTTTTCCGCCAGGAAAATGAAGTGTACCAATATAAGCTCCATCAATTTTATCTTGTTTAATAAATAAATATTTATCTTTGCATTTTATTAAAACACTTAATATAATTTTATTAGGTACTTTTGTTACATCTTCAAATTCATTTACTAAAATTTCACAAATACTTGATGTTGCATTTGGTTTTGCAAGTTTTATAGTGTTTTCTTTCATTAGTTGTAATTTTTTAATATCTCTTGAAAGATTTTTTAAAGTTCTTGCTATACTATCACCTTTTTTTATCCAAATTGCAACATTATTATTTACTAAAAAGTCCGCATTTTCCTCTTCTTGGCCAGGTATTGGATTTATAATAACAATAGGAAGATGAGATACTAAACATTCTGTAACAGTAAGACCTCCTGGTTTAGTTATAACTCCAATGGAAATGCTCATAAGTTCAGGAACTTTATTGGTAAATTCTAAAATTTTAACTCTATCTTGAGATTTGGTAAATTCTACTAAATCTTTAAATTTTTTATTCATTTTTTTATTTTTTCCAGAAATAGCAACTATTTGTAATTCTTTAAACATTCTGATTAATGCTTTTAGAACCATATAAGTAGTATCTCTACCAAGACCAAATTCTCCGCCAGCAAAAAATAGAACAGTTGGTCTGTCAGGATTTAATCCAAATTCCTTATGAATTTCTTTTTTATCAAAAAACTCTAAAAATCTTTCTGAAACTGGGATACCAGTTACAAATATTTTTTCATCATGAACACCTTCTGCTATCATGTCTGTTTTCATTTGTTCATTAGAAACAAAGAAATAATCTACATATTTGTATAGTACAAGCCATTGAGCGTGAATATGATAATCTGTTAATACAGTAGCAAGTTTACAATCAATTTTTTCTCTTTTTTTTAGGATTGCACACATCTGAGTTGCAAAAGGATGTGTTGAAACAATTAAATCTGGTTTAAATTCTTGTAGTAGCAGATTTAATTTATATGACATTAATCTATTTGTAGTATTACTAATATGAGAAAGAGGTCCATTTTGTGAGTTTTTATAAACATGTTTCCATGCCCAAGGAGCTTTTTTAGCAAGCTCTTTATAAGCTTCTGTTGAAACTTTATTAATATATTTGTTTATATATTCTATACAATCAACTAATTTTACTTCAACATCATTTTTATAATTGTCTGTTAAATAGGAACTAATTGATTTAGCAGCAGATAAATGCCCACCACCATAAGAACCATAAAATACAAGTATTTTTTTCATTTTTTTATTCCTTTCAATTTTCGATTAAAATTATACCATTTTTCAAAGTAAAATACAATGTGGAAAATTAGTATTAATATAAAATTAATATTTATATTAGAGTATAAATTTTCTAAAAAAAGGAAAAGATAAGAAAAAATCAGAAGGAGTGTTTTATGGAAGAGAATAAGAAAAATAAATTTTTAATTGGTGCTATTATTTTATTACTTATTTTTTGCTTTATAACAGGATATTACGCATTTACTTTGAGAGAAAAATATAATAATGCAAATAATAATAACTATACAGAAGCTTTTAGCAATTTAGTAGATTATGTGAATAGTGTAGAGGGATATTTGGCAAAATCTATGGTATCTAATACACCTGAACATGCAGCACAAACATTAACTCAAATTTGGAGAGATTCGAATTTGGCGATGGTATATCTAGCAAGAATACCCTTAGAAAATGACGGACTTGCTCAAACAGCTAAATTTTTAAATCAAGTTAGTGATTATTCTTATACTTTATCTAGAAAGAATATTGAAGGAGAATCGTTAAATGATGAAGATTTTAATAATTTAAAGGAATTATATCATTATAGTCTTGACCTGCAGAATACTTTAAATCAATTATCAGATGATTTATATAATGGTGAAATAAATTGGGATATTATAACGACAGGTAATAATCTTGAGTTTGCACAAGCTGTAGATAATGTAAATGTTTTTACAAATATAGATGATAATTTAAATGAATATCAAGGATTAATTTATGATGGAGCATATTCTGATCATGTTAACAAGGCGGAAAAAGTAGGATTAACAGGAGATGATATAGACGAAGAAACAGCAAAAAATAAAGTAAAGGAATTTTTTGGAGAAAATAATATAGAAAATATAGAAACAAATAGTTTTCTAAAAGATGCTGATATACCTTCATATGACTTTTCAGTAAAATTAAAAGATAAAGAAGAAAAATATAGTATTATGATATCTAAAAAAGGTGGGCATATTGTTCAATCTTCATTAGACAGAGAAGTTTTAGAAGAAAAAATTTCTGAACAAGAGGCAAATGAAATAGGAAAAAGTTATCTTTCAGATAAAGGGTTCAAAAATATGAAAGAAACTTATTTTGTAAAAGAAGGAAATGTAGTAACAATTAATTATGCTTATAATGATAATGGTGTGATAGTGTATCCAGATCTAATAAAAGTAAAACTTACATTAGATAATGGTGAAATACTTGGGATAGAAACAACTGGATATTTAAATTCACATAAAGAAAGAGAATTTAAAGAACCTAAAATTTCACTAGAAGAAGCAAGAAGTAAAATAAATTCAAGATTGGAAATAGTGTCTGAAAATATGGCTATTATACCAACAGAATGGAAGACCGAATTAACTTGCTATGAGTTTAAAGGGAAAGTAGAAGATAGAGAGTTTTTAGTTTATATAAATGCTGAAACAGGAAAAGAAGAGAATGTGCTTATAATACTTGATACTCCAGGAGGAACATTAACTGTGTAGAAAAAATAAAATTAAAAAAAGAAAGATTTCAATAAAAAAGATTGAAATTGTAACAATATTGTTATAATATAATAGCGAGTAACAAAAACTGTTAATTTGAATAAATTATAGTAAGAAATTTTCCACAGAAAGTTAACTTTTTGTGGATTACATATAGGAGGGGAAAACTTGCAGGTTAAAATAAATGACTGGAACATAAACTATGAAGTTTTAGGAAAAGGGAATCCAGTAATTTTATTACATGGATGGCTCGCAACTCTAGAAACTATGAGACCAGTTGCGAATAATTTAAGCCAGAATTTTAAAGTTTATTTAGTAGATGTTGTAGGATTTGGAAAAAGTGATTTACCAGAACATCCATTAAAAACAGATGATTTTGGCGATTTTTTAAAAAAGTTTGTTGATGAATTAAAAATAGAAAATCCTATTTTAATCGGGCATTCAAATGGTGGAAGAATTATTATTAATGCAGTTGGTAGAGGCTTGGTAAAAGCTAAAAAAGTAATTTTAATTGATAGTGCAGGAATAAAGCCAAAAAGAAGTTTGGGATATTATATTAAAATTGCTTTTTATAAAACAGGCAAATTTATTTTAAATTTGTTGCCAAATACAAAAAGAATAAAAGCTTTTAAAGAAAAATTGCGTAGCAATGTAGGTTCAAGTGATTATAAAGCTTCTGCGAATGTTTTAAAAGAAACAATGAAATTAATTGTAAATGAAGACTTAAGCTATTTATTGCCAAAGATTAGTGTTCCAACATTAATATTTTGGGGTAGTTTAGATACAGCTACACCAATAAGCGATGCAAAAAAAATGGAAAAGTTGATTCCTGATAGTGGTTTAATAGAATATGCAGGATCATCACATTTTTCTTATTTGGAAAATTTAAATAACTTTAATACTGTTGTTAATGAATTTTTGAAAAATGATAAATAGAGGGGAAATGATAATGGAAAAAGTATTATTAAATTTTAGTTTATTTTTAATATTACTGTACGTTTATAAAATTGCAAGACATGGCTTACATATTTTACAATTAGAAAATTATTATCTTGATAGATATGTTGTATGGATGAAAAGATATGCCAAAAAAGTACTTAATATTAAAACAATAATTATACTTTTATTACCAATTATATTATTTGCAATAAATACACCAGTATCAATAAATACAGGATTTTTAGTGGAAATTTTGGGGTTATTATACTTAATATTTACTACTAAAAGAGCTAAAGAAAAGAAAGCTTTTGTAGTTACAGCTAGAATAAAAAGAGTATATACAACTTATTTAATATTATTTGTAATTGCTGTTGTTTGTGCTAATATTTTTAATTATAAATTAATACTTAGCATTATAAATATTTTTGCAATGTTTTCTTATATTTTAGTGTATGTAGTTAGTTTAATAAATAAACCAATAGAAAAAAGCATAAGAAGAGGTTTTTGTAAAAAAGCTAAAAATAAATTAAAGGAAATTCCGGGATTAAAGGTAATTGGAATAACAGGAAGTTATGGAAAAACAAGTACAAAATATGTAGTAAATACAATACTTTCTCAAAAATATAATACACTTATGACACCAGAAAGTTATAATACTACAATGGGGGTAGTAAGAACAATTAACGAAAAACTTACACCAATGCATCAATTATTTATATGTGAGATGGGTGCAAAATATGTTGGTGACATAAAAGAAATAACAGATATTGTAAATCCAAACTATGGAATTTTAACTGCAATTGGGCCACAACATCTAGACACTTTCAAGAGTTTAGACAATGTTAAAAAAACTAAATTAGAATTAATAGATAGTCTTCCAGAAGATGATGGAATAGCTTTTGTAAATTGGGAAGATGAAAATATTAGAAATTCGAAGATTACTAAAAATATGGTAAAATTCGGACTTTCAAATTCTGCAGATTACTATGCTGAAAATATTAATATAACAGAAAGAGGATCATCATTTGATGTAGTAATACCTGAAAAAGAAAGTATCAGAATAAAAACAAGATTACTTGGAAAATTAAATATTTTAAATATTGTTGGTGCGGTTGCTATTGCAGATAAATTAGGACTTACACCAGAAGAAATAAAAGTAGGTGCAAAATATATCCGACCTGTACCACATAGATTAGAGCTTAAACAAAATCCTAATGGAAGTATAATTATTGATGATGCTTATAATTCTAATATTAGAGGAGCAACTATGGCATTAGAAGTATTAAAAGCATTTGAAAATAGAAAGAGAATTTTAATTACTCCAGGAATTGTAGAACTTGGAGATAAATCAATAGAAATAAATCAAGAGTTAGGAAGAAAAGCAGCAGAAAGTAGTGATTTTATAATATTAGTTGGAGCAAATCAAACAGTTCCAATATTTAATGGAATAAGAGAAAAAGATTATCCTGAATCACAAGTATTTATAGCTCAAAATCTTCAAGAAGCTTTAAGTAAAATGAATTCTATATTAACATCAGATAGTGTTGTATTATTAGAAAATGATTTACCAGATAATTATTTATAAAATTTAATATGGTTTATAGGTATCCTAAAAAACCTAAATTTATAAAATGAGGGATTAGATAATAATGAAAATAAAAGTAGGTGTTTTTTTCGGTGGAGAATCAGTAGAGCATGAAATTTCAGTAATCACAATGAATCAAGCAATATCTAGTTTAAACCCAGAAAAATATGAAGTTGTTCCTATATATATTGCTAAAAATGGAGTAATGTATACAGGAGATGATTTATTAGATTTATATTCTTTTAGAGATATGGATGTATTGTTAAAAAGATGCTATAAAGTAGCTGTTGTGAATGATGGAAAAGGAGTAAAAGTGGTTAGATGTCCAGCTCCATTAATTGGAAAAAGAGTATTAAATACCATAGATGTTGCATTTCCAATAGTTCATGGAACAAATTGCGAAGATGGAACTATTGCAGGATTTGTTAATTTACTTGGAATTCCTTTTGTAGGACCAGATATAATGGCATCAAGTATAGGAATGGATAAAATTTTGCAAAAGAAAGTTTTAAGAGAATCTGGAATACCAGTTGTAGATTATTTTTCTTTCTATTCTATGGAATACATAAAAGATGAGGAAAAAATATTAAAAGAAATTAATGAAAAATTAACTTATCCAATGATTGTAAAACCAGGAAATTTAGGTTCTAGTGTTGGAATCAAAAAAGCAAAAAATAAACATGAACTAGAAGAGGCAATAGAATTTGCAATGGAATTTGCAGATAGAATTATAGTTGAAAAAGCTGTAGAGAAGTTAAAAGAAATAAATTGTTCTGTAATAGGGAACTTAACTGAATCTGAAACTTCTGTGTGTGAAGAACCATTTTTCTCAGATGAGATTTTAAGTTATGCAGATAAATATATAGGTGATGGAAAATCTAAAGGTGGAACTATTGGTGGAAAGGGTGTTTCTGTAAAATATGGTACAAAAACAGGAGGAGCAAAAACAGAAAATAATGGTTTTGCTAATAAGAAAATTCCAGCAGATATAAGTAAAGAAAAAACAGAAGAGATTAAAAATTTAGCAAAAGAAGTATTTAAAACTTTGGGATGTAGTGGTGTTGCAAGAGTAGATTTCTTAATAGATACGGAAACCGATAAAGTATATGTAAATGAAATAAATACAATTCCAGGAGCTTTATCTTACTATTTGTGGGAAGCAACTGGAAAGCCATTTGAAAAAGAATTAGATGAAATTATTGATATAGCAATAAAAAGATTTAGAGATAAAGAAAAATTAACTTTTTCTTATGATCAAAATATACTTGCTATGCAAGGAGGAGTTAAAGGACAAAAAGGAAATAAAGTAGTAAGTAAATAAATTTATACTTTAATAAAAAATATCAAGATATTTTTTTGAGATAGTAATTCATTAGAGAATTACTATCTCTTTTTTAATATTTTCTTAATTTAATTGAAATAGAATGTTTTTATGGTAAAATAGATATATAAGAGCAGGAGGAATATTATGATAAAAGTGATGTTTGTATGTTTGGGAAATATATGTCGTTCTCCAATGGCAGAATTTATTTTAAAAGATATGACAAGAAAAAGAGGAATAGACGATAAATTTTATATAGCATCTTCTGCAACGAGTTCTGAAGAAATCGGAAACGATGTTCATTATGGAACAGTAAGGAAATTAAACTCTGTTGGAATTAAAGTTGAACATAGAAAAGCTATAAAACTAAAAAAAACAGATTATGAAAAATATGATTATATAATAGGAATGGAAGAAAGAAATATTCAATCAATTATTGGAATAATTGGAAATGATAAAAATAAAAAGATAAGTAAACTTTTAGACTTTACTGAAAATCCAAGAGATATAGCAGATCCTTGGTATACAGGAAATTTTGATAAAACTTATGAAGATATTGTAGAAGGCTGTGAAGCTTTTTTAAAAAAACTAGGGTATTAAAATAAATATAAATTATTATATTCTAGCAAGATTAATATTAGGAGAAGTATATGAAAAAAATTTTGAAGCGTATTTTAATTTTTATAGTAACTATTGGAGTAATTGCAGGAGGAGTTTTAACTTATCAGGGATATACAATGTATAAAGAAGCAATAACAGAAACAAGCATATCAGATAAAATTGAGGAAATAAAAGATGCCACAGAATACTATACAGAATTTGAGACTTTACCAGATGATTATGTTCATGCAGTTATTGCAGTAGAAGATAGAAGATTTTTTGAACATAATGGAATAGATTTGATTTCAATAGCAAGAGCAGTTATAAAAGATATACAAACAATGAGCTTAGCAGAAGGAGGAAGTACAATAACTCAGCAACTTGCTAAAAATACATATTTTACTCAAAAGAAAGAATTTACTAGGAAAATTGCAGAAGTTTTTATGGCATTTGAATTTGAAAAAGAATGTAGTAAAGAAGAAATTTTTGAATTATATGTAAATACAATGTATTTCGGAGATGGATATTATAATATACATGATGCAGCAGAAGGATATTTCGATAAAGAAGTTCAAGATATGAGTTTATATGAATCTACTTTACTTGCAGGAATTCCAAATGCTCCATCAGTATATTCTCCAACTAAAAATCCTGATTTAGCAAAACAAAGGCATGCTCAGGTTTTAAGCAAAATGGTAAAATATAAATATATAACACAAGAAGAGGCTGACAAAATTTTAAATGAGATGTAGGAATATATAAATTTGATATAAAAAATTCTCTTCAAAATATTGAATTTTGATTTTTAAGAAGTATGTAAAGTTTCTTCTAAATTTTTATTTTCTTCAAGTTTTGAAGTACAATGTGGACATCGAGTTGCTTTATAATTTATTTCAGAAAAACAATAAGGACAAATTTTTACAGTAGGGACACATGAAGTGTCCTCTTTTTTATTTTCTTTAAATTTTGAAGATATTTTTTTTATTCTACCAAATTTGAAATTTTCCATTTTTTTATTTAATTTATTCAAATATCTAACAACTAAAAATATAGAAAAAGCGATAATTAGAAAATTTACAACAGCAGTAATGAATTTTCCATATTTTATTGAAGCTCCACCAACAGTAAAAACCATATCTGAAAAATCTACTTTTCCAGTAAAAATAGAAACTGCTGGCATGATAATATCTGATACAAGTGAATTTATAATTGATTGAAATGCACCACCTATTACAACACCAACTGCTAAGTCAACAATATTACCACGAGTGGCAAATTCTTTAAATTCTTTTAACATAATAATCACCTATTTTATTTATTTAAAATATTATTAATAATATTTTGTGTGATATATATAATAATACTTTATGAAAATAAATATATAATATTAATATTAGTATGTCAATTATAAAAGATAAAAGGCAAAGCAATTAATTTATAATAGATTAATAAAAAACACAACTGAAATGTTTAATTTGAAAAATGGACAATAAAACAGAATAAAAAATGAAAAAATATTGAAAGTAATAAAAATGATAAAAAACCGAAACTACTGATTTGCGTAGAAAAAGTTTAAAAATAACCTAAAAATGTAAAATTATTTTTATATGCAAAATGGAAAAAGTGTAGTATATTTTATTCAACAAAACGAGAGAAAAGTTAAGTCAAAATTACTAAAGAAAAAAATAATAAGATAAAATTTAAAAAGTAGCTAACATAATAGAAAGTAGTTTATATACCAATATAAACTACTTTCTATTTTTATAGAGTTTATATAATGTGAACTTTTAGAAATAATAATACATTTTTTATATGTTTGTTCAAAAAAATAAAATTAATAAAAAAATTCTACAAATTTCTAAAAAAACTTCACAAACTTTAATTGAAATGATATAATCACTTTGGATTTTAAAAAAGTTCGGGGGATGTTGAAATGATATTTAAGGATTATTACAAAATTTTGGGTTTGCAAACAAATAAAGTTAGTATGGCACAAATAAAAGCAGCATATAGGGAACAAGCAAAAAAATATCATCCTGACGTTAATATTGCAAATAAAAAATATGAAGAACGATTTAAAGATATAAATGAGGCATATAGAGTACTTTCAGATAATATAAGTAAAAGAAAATATGATAGAATGTGGAATAGAAATGTTGGAAAACATAACGGATATTATGAAGAAAGTAAAAGAAGTAAAGATTCACTATTTAGTGATTTTTTTAATATGTTTTTTGGAACAATAGAAGAAAAAGCAGAAGTAAAAAATAAAAAAGTACCATGTAAAGGTGAAAATATAGAAACAGAAATTAATATTTCTATAGAAGATGCATTTAGAGGAAAAGAGCAATCAATAGGAGTAAGAACAGTTGAAGGAAAACTGAAAAAATTTAAAGTACAAGTACCAGCTGGAATTCAAAATAATGAAAAAATTAGAATTGTGGGTCAAGGAAAGCCTGGAAAAAATGGAGGAAAAAATGGAGATTTATTTATTAGAGTAAAGATAGATAATGATGAACGTTTTTCTCTTGAAGGCTATGACTTAAAAACTAATTTATATTTAACTCCTTGGGAAGCTGCTCTTAGTACAAAAGTAACTATAAATGGAATTAATGAAGATGTTTCTGTATATGTACCAGCAGGAATACAAAGTGGTGAAAAAATAGAAATAGAAAATAGAGGCTATAAAGATGGAAAAGGTGGTAGAGGAAAATTGATTTTAGATACTAAAATTATGATTCCTAAGAATCCTAGTAAACAAGAATTAAAGCTTTTTAAAGAGTTTAATGAAATGTCTAAATTTAATCCAAGAATTGGTTAACATAAGTTTTAAAAAATCGTTGACTTTTTAAAATCATTAATATATAATAAATGTGTATTTTTACATAAGATAAATCACATTTGTAAGAAACTTTTATAAGGAGAGTAGAAATAAATGGTTGAAGAAAACTTACAAGGAAAATATTTTAGTATTACAGACCGTAAAGATGTTAGTACTGTAATATATCAAGTAAACAAAACTGAAAAAGAATTTGCAAAAAATTCTCCTAAGTATACTGTTGAAAGGCTAGAATATTCAGAGGAATTTGTTGGTGATAATAAGAAAAAGACTTTCTTTGTTGAGAACCCTGCACCAGAGGGAAATCCTTTAGTAATTCTTTCTTTTGCAAAAGAGAAAGTTGTAATTAATATGGGATTTTTAGATTATGATACGGTTAGAATATCAAAGAAGCCAATGCCAATGAAATTTAAAACAATTTATAATGAAGAAGAAACAGACTTTAAAGAATTTGCGTACACACCAAATATGAAAAGACCAATTTCAATAATTGATCCAGAAACAGGAGAGGAAGTAAAACCAATTCTATATTTTGATGAAGAAGCAAATGAAGTTAAAGGAAAATGCAAATTAAAACCTTATAAAAAATATTTTGCTTTTGAAATTAGAGAAGATAAAAAGAAATAAATTAAATAGAGAGCCGAAAGGAGAGACTATAAATTATGAGTAAAGAGACTACAAAGCCAAATGGTGGTAGTATGAAAGTAGTAGAAAATAGTGAGGATGTTCAAAAAAGAATAGAAGAAGCAGGATACGCTTTTGAAATAGAAGCAATGGAAGCAGAATTTTCAGAAGAAAGAATAAGTGAAACAGCAAATAATACTGCAAGTTCTTCATCATCAGATGGAACTAAAAAAGCAGGTGATTATACAAAAGCTGGTGCAGTTACTACTATAGCATTTAAACCATTGATTCCTGCTATTGCTGAAGGACCAAAAGTTAGATTAAAAGAAGATAAATCTAAAAATAAAGAAACAACACAAGATAAAGGATTAGAAGAAAAATAAAAATCCTTATATACTTGTTATATAAAAACTACTTAAGAAAAGGTGGGAAAAATGGGATTTTTAGATAAGATAAAATCAGCTTTTAGAAAAATAAAAACTAAATTAATAGTATATACAATTCTAGTTGTAATTGTTATTATATGGTTGGTAGCACCACTTAATACAGCAATTATAGATGCTCAAAATGCAGCAGGTGTGAAATTTTCACAAAATCCAATGAATGGTGACTTATGGGGAGTATTTCTTACAAGACTAGGTTCAGGAATAGTTTCTCCACTTGCTGAATTTGGAAAATGTTTTAATGAAATTTATTTTGCTGGATTTTGGACTTTATTAAAACTAGTATTTGGTATATATCTATTTTTTGCAGTTATAGGACTTGTTAAAGCACTTCCAAAACATGAATACGAAGATATAGAAAATGGTTCAAGTGATTGGAGTGAAAATGGAGAACAATATAAAGTTTTAAGTAAAAATAAAGGTATTGTTTTAGCTGAAAAAAACTACTTACCAGTAGATAAACGTGGTAACGTAAACGTACTTGTTGTACGGAGGTTCTGGTGCTGGTAAATCAGCTTCATTCGTTATTCCAAATGCTTTACAATTATTAGGTTCTTATGTTTTTACAGATCCTAAGGGTGAATTATATGATAAAACAGCAGGATATTTTAAAGCAAAAGGTTATGATATAAAAGTATTAAACTTAGTACATCCACAAAATAGTGATGGATATAATCCTTTACATCATATTAATAATGAAATAGATGTAGATATTATTGCAAACACAATAGTTAAAGGTCAAGGAGAAGGTAAAAGTTCAGATCCATTTTGGGATGATATGGGTGAAATGCTAATGAAAGCATTAATTTACTATTTAAAAGCCGTAAGACCACTTGAAGAACAAAGTTTAGCAAGTTGTTCAGAACTTGTAAGAACAGCAAATAGTAGTGGTGGAGATAATTTACTTACAAATTTAATGAATCAATTACCTTTTGATCATCCAGCAAGAATGTATTACAAAAATATTGAAATGTTACCTGAAAAAACATTTGGATCTGTACTTGGTACTTTGCAATCAAAACTTGGTAAATTTGACTCAAGAGAAATTGCAGAAGTAACTTCAACAAATACAATAGATTTTACAGATATTGGTAGAAAAAAGACAGCAGTATATGTTATATCATCAGATACACATACAGCTTATGACTTCTTATTAACAATATTCTTTTCACAAATGATTCAACAACTTTATGATTTTGCAGATGTTAATGGAGGAGCACTACCTGTACCTACATATTTTATACTAGATGAGTTTGCAAATATTGGACAAATACCAGATTTTGATAAAAAGATTTCTACATCAAGAAGTAGAAAAATTTCATTTAGTGTTATTTTACAAAACTTAGACCAATTAGAGGCTGTATACAAAGAAGCTTATGAAACAATTATAGGTAACTGTGATACGCACCTTTTCTTAGGATCTAACTCACAAAAAACAGTAGAATATTTTTCAAAAGCTTTAGGTGAAAAGACAATAACAAGAGATAATGTTTCAGTAAATAAAGATAGAGAAGACTGGAAGCAAGGTAAGAGCGAATCAGATCAAGTAATGGGAAGAGCTCTTATGACACCAGACGAATTAAGAAGAATGGATAATGATCTTTGCATTATTTATGAAAAAGGTATAAAACCAGTAAAGGCTAATAAATATTATTACTTTAAATATCCAGAAGGAAAATTAGTAACAAAATATAAAGCAGACCATAATGATGTACATCTTGATAGAGGTGTTTGGAGAAAATATAATCCATATAATCCTTATGTAGAAGGACAAGATGATTCTGGTACTGGAACAACAGGAGGTAATGCAAATTCTTTAGAATCATTAGATGATTTATTTTCTGATGAAACAGAAGAATTAAATACACCAAATGTAGCAAATGGAGCAGATGCTGCGGCACCTAAAACTGCTCAAGCGCCATTAACTCCAGAACAAAAAGAAGAGGAGGAAAAAAGACAAGCAGAATTGATAGATATTCAAAAAGAATTGGAAGCAAAATTTGATGAACTATTCGGCTCAATAGATTCAGAAGATTAAAATATTGTAAAAAAGTCTATTTTATAGACTTTTTTATTTTTGGTAATAAAAATAAAACAAAACAAATTTTCGCATTATCGTATTGACTATAAATATAGTGTATGATAAAATAATTAAACTAAAAAAGAAAAGAGTGATTATATGAAATTTGTACATATTGCTGATATGCATTTTGATACACCATTTACTTCTTTAAATTCCAGAGAAAATTTAGGGGAGAAAAGAAGGTTAGAACAAAGAAATGCTTTTAAAAAGGCAATTGAATATGTAAAAACAAATAATATAGAATATTTATTTATTGCTGGAGATTTATATGAACATGAATATGTTAAAGAATCAACAATAGAGTATATTTCAAAGTTATTTAAAGAAATACCAAATACTAAAATATTTATAACTCCTGGAAATCATGACCCATATATAAAAAATTCTTATTATGATAGTTTTGAGTTTAGTGATAATGTATATATTTTTTATAATTCTCAAGTTGAAAAATATGAAGATAATAATGTAAATATATATGGGATGGCTTTCACAGATTTTTATATGGAAAAATCTCCTTTAGAAAATTTAGAAATTCCTAGTTCAGATAAGCCTAATATATTAGTAGCTCATTGCGATTTAAATGGGTCAAAGGACAAAGAAGGATTTTCATATAACCCAATACTTGAATCTAAATTAAATGCCATAGGATTTGATTATGTGGCTTTAGGACACATTCATAAAAATAATTTAAATAATAAAAATAGAATATTTTATCCAGGTTCAATGATTTCTTTAGGTTTTGATGAACTTGGAGAGCATGGAATGATAGTGCGGAGAAATTTCTAAAGGAAATTTAAATATAGAATTTGTAAAATTAGATGACAGAAAATTTGAAGAAAAAGAATTAAAAGTAGATGATTTATTATCAAAAGAAGATTTAATTGAAAAAATTTTAAATTTAAATTTAGACTCAATGACCATGTATAAAATAATTTTAACAGGAAAAAGAAATTTTGAAATAAATTCAAGAAAACTTTTAGAAGCAATTTCAAGTGATAACATTTTAAAATTAAAAGATAATACAAAATTAAGCTATGATATAGAAGAACTTTCAAAGCAAAATAATATAAAAGGAATTTTTGTTAGAGAAGTTTTAAAAGCATATGAAAGTAAATTATGTACAGAAGAAGAATTTCAAAAAGCTATTGAAATAGGTTTAGAAGCAATGTAAGAGGTGAAAAATATTGAAAATAAATAGTTTAAAAGTTAATGGTTTTGGAAAATTAAAAGATAGACAAGTGGATTTTACAGATGGCATAAATATAATTTTTGGCGAAAATGAATCTGGAAAATCAAGCATGTTGAAATTTATCTCTGGAATGCTTTATGGAACTTCTAAAAATAAAAATGGAAAAGAAATTTCAGATTTTGAAAAATATAAACCATGGGATGCAGATAATTTTTCAGGAAAAATTAATTATACCTTAGATGATGGTAAAACTTTTGAAGTATATAGAGAATTTAAAAAGAAAAATCCAATTATATATAATTCAAATAAAGAAGATATTTCTTCAACTTTTACAATGGATAAATCAAAAGGCATAAATTTTTTTACAGAACAAACAAATTTAGATGAAGAAACTTTTTATAGTACAGCAATAACAGAGCAAGAAGGAATGAAACTTAGCAAATCAAGTCAAAATAGTATTATTCAGAAAATAAGCAACTTAGTTTCCTCAGGTGATGATAATATTTCATATAAAAAGGCTATTGATAAAATAATAAGAAATCAAAATGAAGAAGTTGGAACAGAAAGAACTTCTCAAAGACCAATAAATATTGTGGAAAATAAAATTCGTAAACTAATGGAACAAAAAAGAAATCTAGAAATTTATAAAGACAGTATATATGATAATTCTTTAGAAAAAGAACAATTAAAAATGGAATTAGATGACTTAGAAACTAAGAAAAGTTTTCTAAAAGATGTTAAAAATAAGTTAGATAATAATAGATTAAAAAATGCAGAATTAAATTTTAATAAAAATCTGGAAAATGAATATGAAAAAAAGATAGAAGAACTAAATAAAAAAATAGCTAATAATGAAGTAGAAAAGAAATATGAAAAAATTAATTTTAGAAATTATTATATATCTTTAATAGTTTTAATAATAACTTTTATAATTCTAATGGCAACAAAGCCAGAAAGATTATTAAATTTTATAGTTGTTGTTCCAATTGTTTTAATTATGTATAAGGTCTTAAAAGAAAGAAAAAATTTAGATAAAACAGAACATAATAGAACAGATAGTACATATAAAATTGTAAGTGAAATAAATATTTTAAAAGAAAATATTGAAAAACAAAGATTAGTTTCTAGAGAAAAAGAATCAAAACTAAAAGAAGAAATAGAAAAAGAAAAAGATGAATTAACAGATAAATACATAAAAAAATTAGATTTAGGATTTATAGATGAAAATATTGAGAAAAGTTATGATGAGTTACTAAAAGAAATAGAAGATAAGGAAAAGAGAATAAATACGATAAAATTCAAATTACAAACTATGGAAATTAGTTCTAAAGATATAAATGACAAACTTGATAATTTGGCTGCGATAGAAGAAGAACTTGATGATGCAAAAACTGAAAAAGAAGAATTATTAAGTTTAAATAATTCTTATAATATTGCTAAAGAATGCTTGGAAAAAGCATATAATCTAGTAAAAGAAAACATTAGTCCTAAGTTTACAAATAATTTATGTGAAATAATTTCTAAGATATCAGATAACAGATATTCTAATGTAATTTTAAGTGATACAGAAGGTTTAAAAGTTGAACTTCCTAATGGAAATTATATTCCAGCTTCAAGATTAAGTGTTGGAACTATAGATCAAATGTATTTATCTTTAAGATTAAGTGCATTAAAGGAAGTAACACAAGAGAAAATGCCTATAATTTTAGATGAAGCTTTTGCCTATTTTGATAATGAAAGATTAGAAAACATATTAAAATATTTGAATGAGAACTTTAGCGAAAATCAAATAATAATATTTACTTGTTCAAAAAGAGAAGAAGAAATATTAGAAAAATTAAATATTACGTACAATATTGTAAATCTATAAAATAAAACACAAAACACATAAAATATTAATGTGAAACACAAAAATTAATTATAAAATAAAAAAGTAAATAAGAATTAAAATTAAATAGAAAACATATTCTATAAATTATAAGTGAAAGCCTGGTAGTGCATTATGCACCACCAGGCTTTTTGAAAAGCAGGCCCCAAGAACTTACAGTGCTACAAAGGGCTGATATCCACGCTGAATTTGATCGAGATAGATGTCCTCCAGAAGTTGAGCATATGCGATGCTGATTGTACGCTCCAATATTTCCTCTTCAGAACTTCGAATCTGTTTGGCAATATCAGATTCGGACTTGAGAGGAGAGTGAACTCTCTTTTCGAAGAACATAGCCATCACGTATTTGATAACAAAGTCTTCATATGCCTTCTGAAATTTGGAAAAATCTCCATCAAAAATAGGCTTCTGCTTGGATTTTTCAACAGAGCTCATTGTTTTTGGAAGCGGATAGCTTTCGAGCTGAAGAAGCTCGTCGAAGCGCTCTTTGATACGCTCATCGTTTACGATACTTTTAATCATATTAGATAAGCAGAGCGTTTCGATGAAGTAATCTGCCTCCTTGCGTGGAAGTGAGATGTTTACCCGAAGTTGTGTTTGTCTTTTCATTGCTTTTCCTCCTATAAGATAATAAGGTTGTTTTTGCGAAATATATCGCAGTATCTTTAATATTATAACATAGTTAACATAACAAATCAAATATATTTTATAATAATATTATGAATCTTGAATAAGATTATTTGTGTAATATTTAGAGTTTTATAATATAATATTTTTAACAATAGTGCGTATATTAGAATTTTATTTATGATTAACTATTTCTTTGGTCTTGTATATTCAATTAAACTATGATATAATATTTTAGCAATTTAAAGAAAAGGAAGATTTTATATGTTTCAAAGATTAGATGATGTTGAAAAAAGATATGAGGAACTAAACGGATTGATAAGCGATCCAGATGTAATTGCTAAACAAAATGAATGGAAAAAATTAATGAAGGAACATAGCGATTTAGAAGAAGTTGTTATGAAATATAGAGAATACAAAAAAGTTTCTCAAGATTTAGAAGAAGCGAAAGAAATGCTTAATGATCCAGAAATGAAAGAACTTGCTGAAGCAGAAATGTTAGAAGATAAGGAAAAATTGCCTAAAATAGAAGAAGAACTAAAAATTCTATTGATTCCAAAGGATCCAAATGATGATAATAATGTTATTTGTGAGATAAGAGCAGGAGCAGGAGGAGAAGAAGCAGCTTTATTTGCAGGAGTATTATTTAGAATGTATTCTATGTATGCTGAAAAAAAACATTTTCAAATACAAGTATTGAATGAAAATGAAACTGGAATTGGCGGATATAAAGAAATTTCATTTATGATAAAAGGAAAAGGAGCGTACAGTAGATTTAAATTTGAAAGTGGAGTTCATAGAGTACAAAGAGTTCCAGATACAGAAAGTAGTGGTAGAATACACACTTCAACAGCAACTGTAGCAGTTTTACCAGAAGTTGAAGATGTAGAAGTAGATATTAATCCTGCTGATATAAAAATGGAAGTGTTTAGAGCATCTGGTGCTGGAGGACAACATGTTAATAAAACTTCATCAGCTGTTAGATTAATACATGAGCCAACAGGTATAGTTGCTGAATGTCAAACAGAAAGATCTCAACTTCAAAATAGAGAATATGCAATGAAATTACTTCGTTCAAGAATCTATGAAATAGAAAGAGAAAAGCAAGAAAAAGCTGTTGCAAGTGAAAGAAGAAGTCAAGTTGGATCAGGGGATAGAAGTGAAAAAATTAGAACTTATAACTATCCACAAGGAAGAATTACAGATCATAGAATTGGTTTAAGTATTTACCAAATGGAAAACTTCTTAAATGGAGATATGGACGAAATGATAGATAACTTGATTGCGACAGATAGAGCAGAAAAATTAAAAGGAGATAAAGAATAATAAAATAAAATACATCTATTTAGTATATAATCTACTATAGGTGTATTTTATTTTTATCTTTTATAGATATTTTTGTATATTATTAAATTTCTTTTTGCAAATTAATTCTATTATCTTGAATATTATCTCTTTTTTCAACACTAAGAAAATTAAAATTATGTTTTACTAAAAAACTTAACATTTCCCTTCTATTATTTCTAGTTTTTATTTTTAAAATACTATATCCTTTTTGTTTAGCCCAATTCTCTTGATATTGCATCATCTTTGTTAAAATTCCAAGTTTTCTAAATTTAGAATCTACTCCTGCCATCCAGCAATAAAAGTTTTTTCCATCTTGAAATTTATCATACCCAATAATATATCCAGCTGGTACATTATTGTAATATGCTACTATTATTAATTTTTCTCTATCCCTATATCTATTTTCAAAATACTCTTTCTCTGGTTTAGTTTCATTAAATTCTTTAATATTTTTATGTACTTTTATAGCTTCTTTTATATCTACTTCTTTTATTTCAATCATATATTTATACCTCTTTTTTACTAACTATATAATATTTTTTTATTTATTACAATAATTTAAAAATAGAATATAAAAATTATTTTTATTAAAGTTTTTTATTTGTATAAATATTTATACAATTTATTGTTATTTTTCACAAAATCATTTTATAATAATTATAATTTAAATTATAATTATTGTATTTTTTTTATGTTTATGATATGATTTTTTTGTAGTATTTTATTGTACAAAGGAGAATAATATGGAAAAAAAAGAAATTAGTGCAAGAACGACTGTAAAAGCTATAATTACAGGATTTGTATCTTATGGAATAATTATAAATTTCCTTTGCTTACTTATTATTGCTATTGGAAATTATTTTTTAAAGAATGTACCAGGATCTACGGCGAGAGGTTTATATATAACTCTTCCATTAATGGCTGTTATTATAATTTATTTTATTATCCATATTATTTGTAGACTTAGTACTTATGATGTTTTTAAAAAATGTAAGACTAATCCAGATAATTATAAAAATATTATAAAGTATATAAATATATTTTTTATAGTTTGCATATTTTTATCTATAATTTTATTTCTTGGATTACTTAATTTGAATTTACAATATCAAGCAAAATCTATTGATTATGCTGTATTAAAATATAATGAGATTTTTTCTGTAGAACATACTAATCAATTAAAAGAAGAGATGCTTTCTACTTTTAATAGTTCGAAGGAAAATCTTACTACTTCAACGATTATACTAGAATTGGGCTTTGCTATATCTTTTTTGTCTCTAATTCCATATCAAAGAAAAATGATATTAAAATATAATGATTTTTAGAATAATAAAAAATTCAAAATGCACAGTTTATGTGCATTTTTTATAATTATGAAGGTTGTTTATATTTACTATTCTATAAAATCTACAAAAAATTTTATGCAAATGTTATTTTGTAAAATTTGATGCCAAAATAAAATTAGATATTTATATAAAGATAAAATAATTATACTAATATTTGATTTATATAAAAAGCCAAAAGAGTTATTACATTAAATTTTAATGACCAAGCAATTAAATTTTTTAGTAATAAATTAAGGCTATTATAATATATTTTAATATACTAAATTTAAGAGGTCTTTATTGATGAATAATATTGGTGTAATAAGTTTTTATGGTCTTATATTTGGAATGGTAGGTACAACTTTAGGTGGTATATTAGGAAGCTTCATAAGTTTAAAATCAAACAAATCTTTAGGATTTATTTTAGAGTTTGCAGCTGGACTTATGACTGCAGTAATTTGCTTTGATTTAATACCAGAAACATTAAACATTTCAAATGTTTCTGTATGTATAATTGGAATTTTTATCGGAATTATTACAATGATTTTCTGTAATAACATAGTAGATAAGATCTATTCAAATCAAAAAAAATTAAAAACAAACACTTTATTAAAAACAGGAATTATAATTGCTATTGGATTAGCAGTACATAATTTTCCAGAAGGATTGGCTATTGGAGCTGGATTTGAAGCGTCAAATTCTTTAGGTTTTAAACTTGCAATAGCAATAGCTTTACATGATGTTCCAGAAGGAATTTCAATAGCATTACCATTAAAAAATGGTGGTTCTTCTAAATTAAAATCTATAATAATAACAACTCTTTCAGGACTAACTACTGGACTTGGGGCTTTTTTTGGGGCAATAGTAGGTAATATTTCCCTAATATTAATAGGAATATCTCTAGCTTTTGCTGCTGGTGCTATGCTATATATTGTTTCTTGTGAGCTTATTCCAGAATCTAAAAGCATTTATAAAGGTAGATTTGCTTCTTTAGGAAATATTCTTGGAATTTTAGTAGGAATTATAGCTGGAAATCTATAAATTTTAGATTACAAATTTATGTATTTAATTAGATTATTTTGCACAATTTATAAATAAAGTAATATAATATATTGTCACGGTTTTTATTAAATTAGTATAATATATTATTGTAAAGTCGACAGATCTAAAATAGATTTAAGTAAAATACTTAAAAAAGTAAAATTAAACCTTGACTTTTAATAGTTTTTTTGTTATTATAGATATGCTTTAATTTATGGGGTTAGCTCGGCTGATAGAGAAACTCAGCAATTTTAAAATTATATATTTTTTATGCAGGTATAGTTTAGCGGTAAAATAAATCCTTGCCAAGGATTGGTCACGAGTTCGACTCTCGTTACCTGCTCCATTTTTTTGTTTATAAATTATGGCGCCATAGCCAAGTGGTAAGGCACGAGTCTGCAAAACTCTGATCATCGGTTCGAATCCGATTGGCGCCTCCAGTTATGTATCGAGAAAATCTTAGTTTTCCATTGTGAGAGTAAGTTCTTCTCGATTTTATTATTTTTATGACCTAACTCTTTACAAAGATAAGAGAAAAAACAAAAATGATTTAGAGCGACAATGCTTACAAACGTTTTCAAACTTTCTCAAACTTTGTCAATATTCAAAAGATTGTCTTCCAAGTGTCTTCCAAAGTTCATTTGTGGAAGGCACTTTTTTATACTTGCAATAAAAAACTACTTTCCGTTTGGGGAAAGCAGTTTTTCTACTATATCATTTTGTTTTTATAATGTTGAATATGATTAGATATTACATTTTTATTTACACCTACTGCTATTTTTTCTGCTACTATATACCTAAATAACAATTTATATTTTTCATATGCCATTCGTGCTTGATATTTAGTAAAATATTTAGTATTTTTCTTGTTGTCCATATGTGATAATCTATTTCTCTCATCAACAGATATTTTAATAAAACTTTTTATAGGAAGTATATATTTACTCTCTTCTGTAGCCTTTAATTCATCTTCAAATATTATCTTTGATATATCATTTTTTAATAAGTATTCCAAATATTCTCTTAAATTAATTGTTTTAGCAGTGTATCCTAAAGAACTACATATTTTCTCTTTAAATTTGTCGGAACATTCGATTCTTTTCTGATATTTTTTTAAAAAATTTGTTAGTATTTTTGTTATAGCTTTATTTTTCTTTAATTCTTCTTTTTCTATACAATCATTGTAATATTTTGAGCAAAAACCTTCTAATGATTGTAGTAGATTACATAGTTTATATTTTATATAGTACTGATTTTCGCTTAGCGAAATGAAAAAACCCTGCAAAGGAAGTTCTCTAATTTCATCTTTCATATTCTTGTATAAATCATATACTGTATTAAAATTACTTATATCAGACAAATCTATTAATTTTTTATTCATTATAATATTATCTTCTGACGTATTTAAATATCCATTTTGCTTACCATATACCTTAATAGTATTATCATTTTGAAAGAACTCAAAATATTTCACTTTTGGGAAACTACCATGTAATATAGATATTATTTCAAAAATATTCTTAAGTACTATTTCTGTTATTTCTTTTTCTTGTAAATTTTCTTTATAAAGTGTAATTGTATTATTTGTAATTTCAAGAATAATATCATTTTCTATTTTTGTTTTAATTACTTTATTCTCTGGAATAATTATTTTTTCTGATGATAATAAATCAAATTTTACAGTAACTTTATTTGCAATAGTATTTTCTTCTTTAATATGGGTTCCAATTACTAATAACTCATATAAAAAAGTAATGTATTCGTCATTTTTATCTACTTCCTCTATATGTTGTAATAGTATTTTTACACCCGTATCATCAAATAATTTTAATTCACTGATATAGGCACTATTTAAAGTAATTAATAATTCAACTAACTCATTTCTTCTTATCGATATTCTTTGTTTAAATTCGTCAATAATTGCTTCTATATCATCGATTACTTCTTTGCCATTATCTTCATATGCAGAAATATATTTTGTTATTTTTATCATAGTTCTTTTCCCTTCTATCTTTTATATAAAGCTCATTTTATTGTTTTATTTTATTAAGCTATATCATACTGTTATATTTTTTTCAAGTAATTAAGCTTTTTTTATTAAAAAACTGTCCCTTAAAACATTTTAAGAGACAGTTTTATACTATCGTTCCAAATAGTCGTTTGAAATTCTTTTAGGAAATTGAATTATTTTTGCAGTTTTTTGCTGAGTATCTTCTCTAATCATATTATAAGTCTTATTTATATCTTCTTTTAGTAAATCAAGATTTTTATAATATAATTCAACCTCTTTTGAGGCTTTTGCTTGATATTCATTGAATATTTTTACATAAGTATTTAATGTTACTCTAACGTCCGAATGTCCGAGCAATTTACTTAAAACTATTGCTTGCATACCACTTTCAATACATCTTGTCGCAAAAGTATGTCTTAAACTATGAGTAGATAATCCTTTTTCAAATATTCCTAAATTTATAAGTCTTCTTTGTAATTGACTATTCATAGACGTATGAGTTACTAATTTATTTTTATTCACAAACAATAGATTATCCATAGTATTTCTTGATATCTTTTCTTGTTCTTTTATAATATCATAAATTATGTCTGGTATTGGAATAACTCTGTTTCCAGCATCTGTTTTTAAACCAACACAAGACTCATATCAATTTTATGACTATTTTCACAATGTAGAAAAAATATATTATGGTGGAACAGAAGAACAATGGAAAACTTTGACTAATAATGAAGAACGGTCTGAAATCGATGCTAAAGAAATTGTTTATAATGCTAATGCAGAAGACTTAAAATAAGATACTAATAAATTATATGAGCAAAAAATTAATTGATAATCTTTTGCTTTTTTGATATAATCAATTGGACAAATAGTAATTTGAAAGTTAGATGTGTTATGAAAAAATGTATAATTTGTGGAAAAAGTAAAAAAGAAAGCGAATTTAATATAGAACATATCATACCAGAAGCATTAGGAAATAAAAGTTTAAAAATTGATAAGGTATGTACAGAATGTAATAGTAAACTAGGAAGCAAGGTAGATAAATATATTACAACAGGCTCTTTTATGGAGTTAATTAGAAATAATTATAAAGTTGCAGGAAAAAACAAAAAAATACCATTTCCATTTAAGGAAGGTATAGATGAATATGGTAATAGGGTAAGATTAGATAATAATTTTAAACCAACTATTATACCAAAAGTTGAAAAAATAGGTAATATATATAATATTAAAGCATCTAGTAAGCAAGAAGCTATAGAAATAATAGAAAAAGTATATGAAAGAGAAAATTTAAATATTAATCAAAAAAATGAGATTATTAGTAAGATAGAAAGTGCTGAAATGAAAACCTACAAACCCACGATATCATATGATATTAAAGCTAACTTTAATGAAATAGAATTAGCGATACTTAAAATAGCCTATGAATATGCATATTTAAGATTAGGAGATACTTATTATGATGATATATGTGGAATTGAAATAAGAAAAATTATACAAAAAGCAATTAATAATAACAAAGTTGAAAAATATAATTTTATAAATCATATATGGACTGAAAGTGAATTTGGAAAAATAATAAATAATTTAGGAAAAGAAATTAACAATTCACATTTTTTGCTTATGCAAACTGTAAATAATAAAATACAATTAATAATATCTTTATTTTGTGATATGAGTTTGTCATATATAATGGATATTTCAGACAACGCAGATAGATATGATAATACTAACTTTATAGAGTTCATAAAATTAAATAAAACTTGATATAATGTTATAAAAATAAATATATTATTATATTTTTTAACTTAATACGAAATTTGTCAATACATTGTACTTAAATAATAAGTAGGGTATAAATAATAACCACAAAAATTGAAAATAGTAATTAGTAGAAGAATATGTTTTTATATATGGAGGAATACGTATGAGTACTAGAGTAGATTATAATAAAATTATTGAGTATGTAGAAGATTCAAGTGAGGATACTATTGAAATAACTCAAAAAAAAGTAAAAAGATTAGTTAATAACGAATTGCCTAAAAGTTTTTTTAGTAATAGATACATAGCTAATGGAAAAAATGAATTGGCAAGATATATTTTAGAAAAGGGATTTGAATTTGAAGTCATAGAACCTAAACTAATTATAAAAAAGAGAAGTGCATAATATTTATTATAGGTTATTTTATAAATTATAATTTATCTAATTATTATAATTTGTCTTCCAATGTCTTCCAAATAAAATGAAAGTACTATATATAGGTGCATTTAAGTTTCGAAACAGATTGGCGCCTCCATAAAAAGTCGAGTAAAATCTATTAGTTTTTTGTAATAGATTTTACTCGACTTTTTATTTTTTTAGAATATGAAAACTTTATAAAATTATAGAATATTTAAAGCTAAGTACACAAACATATAATTTATACTATAGTTAGTAAATATTATTGGTATATTGAAAATGAAAAAATATTATGAATATTAGGTAAAAATAGTAGAAAAAATTACAGATGTATAATATAATGACATTGATAGATAAACAGTTTAAAATAACTTAAACCTTAATATATTATAACATAATAAATTATTCAGATAGGGGGTGGGGAATATTTTAAATATAAAATATAGAAAGGAGACTTCCTATGAAAAAGAATAATTTTTTAATATTTATAATAGTAATATTAGTAATTTTATTAGCAGTATGTTTAGTAATTATTTATCAAAACAATTATTTAGGAACAAAAACTGAAGTATTATCAAGTGGAGAAAATGTAACTTCAGAAGAGAGTTTAAAAGAAAATGCAACTGAAGTATCAAATGTAGCTGAAGAAAATGATGTAGTCGAGGAAATAACAGATGAAGAAAGACAAGCCGTTGAAGAATATATAACTAAAGTTTGTGATGGTAATGTGAAAATATATGAATTTAATGATATAAATGAGGCTAACAAAGAATGGATATATTCTCATTATCCTAGTGAAGAAGATTATGATGCCTCTGCTGTAAGTGAAGAAGAACTAGAAAGTACATTAAGAAAAATATTTGGGACAAATTTAGAACTTAATGTAAAAAAAGATACTGAAAATACAGATGGATATTATATTCCAAAATATAATTCTCAAATAGGAAAGTATGAATATAGTCCTTATGGTGATACTATAAGAACGGATTATATAATTGATAAGATAACAAAAAATGATAATGAATATATTGTTAGATTGGTTGAATATTCTGTACAACGAGATTTAGAAAGAAATGCAGATTATGATTATGCCGTTTTTAGATATAATGAAATAAGTAATGAGTTCTGGAAAAATTGGGAAAAAGTCTTTGAGATTGAAAGAGGAAAAACAGGAGAAAAGGAAGAGATTGACAACAAAATTTTGGAACAAAAAGATAAATTTTTATCATATAATTTTGTAATTGAAAAAAATGATATTGGAAGTTTTAATGCAATTGAATTTAAAAAAGTTAGTGAATAATAATACTATTATTGGAATCCTATTTATTTTTATAAATAGGATTTTTTTTACAGCATAAAATTTTCTATTTTGTATTATAGATTAGAAGAGTTTATAATATAAGTTTATACAAATAATTGCTATTTAAGAGGTGAAATGAAAAAGAAAAGTATTAATAGAAAGAATGTATACGAACTGATTAAAAATATAATATAAATATAGCATAGAAAAAGTTGCATGAATAAGAACAGAATTTTAGTTAACAACTTTTAATTTGTTAGTTCTTATGTTATTATACAGATGAGGTGTATAAATGTAAAAAGAAGATAATAAGTGAAAAAAATAGGATATTCATTGAGATGAAATTTATTTATACATTATTTTAATGTTAGGAATAATTGGAATATATAATTTTAAAATATAGTTAATTATTCTTATAAAAGGAGAAAATTATGAGAGTAGAAATAGAAAAATATATAAATGGAACTTATGATGTTTTACAAGAATATCCGTGGGAGGAATATCCACAATATACAACTTTTAAACATAAAGATAATAAAAAATGGTTTGCTGTTATAATGAATGTACCATTTGAGAAATTAAAAATTAATAGAAGAGGTATAGTAGATGTAATAAATCTAAAAAATATTCCAGAAATGTTAGGTGGGTTAAGAAAAGAAGAAGGAATATTACCAGCATATCACATGAATAAAGAGCATTGGATTACAGTCTTATTAAATGGTACTGTTTCAAAAAAAAGAATTTGTGAATTAATTGATATAAGTTATGAATTAACAAATAAAATATAATGAAAAAAGATAGGCATGATTATAAAATCGTGGTTATCTTTTTAGATATTTGCTTTAAAAATATGCACAATTGTTTTTAAGAAAAAAATATGATATTATACTTAAAGATTTATTAATTTAGGAGGTAAAAATGGAATATAGAAAATTTGATGATACTTATGTTGTTAGATTAAATAAAGGTGAAGAAGTTATAGAAAGTTTAAAAGATCTTTGTAAAAATGAAAATATAGAACTTGCAGAAATAACAGGACTTGGAGCAAGTAATTTAGTTGAAATTGGAGTATTTAATGTAAATACTAAAGAATATAACACTAAGATTTTTGAGGGAATGTTTGAAATTACATCATTAATTGGTAATGCTACAAGAAAAGATGGAGAAGTATATCTTCATATTCACATTAATTTTGGAGACGAAGAAGGACTTGTTAAAGGAGGACACCTTGTAAGAAGTATAATTTCAGCGACTTCTGAGATTGTCGTAAGAAGAATAAATGGAAAAGTAGGAAGAAAATTAAGTAATGAAATAGGTTTAAACTTGTTAGAATTTTAATGAATAAATCTTAAATTAATAACAATACTAATAAAAAGGAGATTTTAATGAATAAAACAAGTATAGAACTAAAACAAGGAGTGAAAGCTCATATTATAAATACAGATTTATATAAAACTGATTTGACTTGTATTATTTTAACAACAACTTTAAAAAGGGAGACTGTAACTAAAACAGCTTTAATACCTTTTTTACTTAGAAGAGGAACTGCTAAATTTCCAAATCAATATTTAATAAATAAAGAAATGGAAAATATGTATGGAGCAAGTTTTAATTGTGGCGTTGATAAAATGGGAGATAATATAATTCTAAAATTTTATATAGAATCTATAAGTAATGAATATGCTCTAAATAATGAAAATATTTTGAAAATGAATATAGAAAATATTTTAGATATTGTGTTTAATCCTGTAAGAAAAAATGGTTTCCTAAATGAAGATTTTTTAGATGTAGAAAAAGAAAATTTAAAAAAAGTTATTGAAAGTAAAATAGATGATAAAGATTCGTATGCTTTTGACAATTGTATTTCTACAATGTATGGTGAAAAAGGTTTTGGATTGTATAAATTTGGATATGTTGAAGATATTGATAATATCACAATACAAGATATTTCAGAATACTATAATTGGCTTATAAACAATTGTAAAATAGATATTTTTATTTCTGGAAAAATTAAATCACAAGAAATAGAAAGTCTTTTAATGAGTAACGAAAATATAAAAGAGTTAAAACCTAGAATAGAAAATTATATTTTGAATAATGAATTCACAGAAAGTAAACAAATTGTGGAAAATATAAAAGAAATTACAGAAAATATGAATGTTACTCAAGGAAAATTAGTAATTGGATTAGATATAACTTCTAAGATAGAAAACCTTTTAGCAAGTTCACTTGTATATAATGCAATTCTTGGAGATGGAGCAAATTCTATGATGTTCCAAAACGTTAGAGAAAAGGCGGGACTTGCATATTCTGCTAAAAGCACTTTTGTAAAACAAAAAATGAATATTTTTATAAGATGTGGTATTCAGGTAGAAAATTATGAAAAAGCAATAGAAATTATTAAAATTCAACTAGAAAACATAAAAAAAGGTAAATTTACTGATGAAGATATTGAAAATGCAAAGACTTATCTAATTGCTGGAATAAAAAATGTTGAAGAAGAGCAAGACACAGAGGTTGTATATTATATAGGACAAGAGATCGCAAAGACAAATTTGTCTTTAGAAGAATATATTGAGCGAATTAATCAAGTTACTAAAGAAAACATATTGGAAATAGCAAATTCAATACAAATAAACACAATTTATTTTTTAAGAAATTAAATATTATACAAGGAGATAAAAAATTGCAAATAATTGAAAATAGTAAAATAAAAGAAAAATTGTATATTGAAAAACTTGAAAATGGTTTAACAATAATGATTTTACCTAAAAAAACGAGAAAAAAATATATTGTTTGGAGTGTAAATTATGGTTCGATAGATAATAAATTTTTTGCACCAGGTGAAAAAGATATGACAATTGTTCCTGATGGCATTGCTCATTATTTAGAACATAAACTATTTGAACAAGAAAATGGAAGAAATAGTTTAGATGTATTGACTGCAATAGGAGTTGATGCTAATGCTTATACTACAAATGACCATACAGCATATTTATTTGAATGTACAGATAATTTTGACGAAGCTTTAGATGAATTTATGAATTATGTTCAGAATCCATATTTTACAGATGAAAATGTAGAAAAAGAACGTGGAATTATTGAACAAGAAATAATGATGTATGATGATTACCCAGAATGGGCAGTATACATGAATGTTTTAAAGGGAATGTATAAATCAAATGAGATAAATATAGATGTAGCAGGAACTGTGGAAAGTATTGCTAAAATTGATAAAGAAAAATTATATAAAATTTATAAATCTTTTTATAGACCAGATAATATGATAATAGTTATGACAGGAAATTTTGATCCTGAAAAAGATTTTGAAAAGGTGAAAGCGAAAATTATTTTAAAAGCAAATAAGCAAGATACAAAAAGAGTTTACAATGAAGAACAGAAAGAGATTGTTGAGAAAAAAATTACTCAAAAAATGGATATTAGTATGCCTTGCGCAATAATAGGTTATAAGGATAATGACCTAAAGTCAAATAAAGTAAAAAAAGATATTGCAATAGATATTTTAGGCAATATTCTATTTGGAAAAAGTTCTGAAACTTTTGAAAAACTTTATGAATCTGGAAAAATTATTTCTGTTCCAAGTATAAATTATGAGTTTTCAAAAACTTATTCACATGCTTTAATTCAAATTCAAACTGATTATATTGATTATGTTGTTAAAGAAATAGAAGATAGAATTGAAATGGTAAAAAAAGAAGGAATTAATGAAGACGATTTTGAAAGAGCTAAAAAAAGCGTATATGGAGATTTTGTAAAAGAATATAATGAGGTTTCTAATATTGCGACAGTTTTGGTTTCAGATTATTTTAAAAATATAAATTCCTTAGAGTATTTTGAAGAATTTGCAAGTGTAAGCAAAGATTATGTAGAAAAAGTTTTAAAAGAAACTTTTTGTAAAGATAAAGAAGTATTGTCTATAATAACTAATGAATAAAAATAAAAAAGAGAGAGAATATGAATTTAGTAAAATTTCCAGGATTAAATATAAACTTAAAAGTACCACAAATTGCATTTAGTGTTTTTGGAATAGAAGTTTACATGTATGCAATTTGCATTGTGACAGGAATTATAGTAGCAGCTATTTTGTGCAATATTAATAAAGAAAAATTTGAAAATAAATTTGAAAATATTTTGGACATAGGAATTTGTTCTTTGTTTTTTGGAATAATAGGAGCAAGAATATATTTTATAATTTTTAACTTAGAGTATTATTTAAATAATATTAAAGAAGTTTTCAATTTTAGAGATGGGGGACTTGCAATTTATGGTGGATTAATAACAGGAATTTTAACTACCATCATAATTTGTAAAATAAAGAAAATTGATATATTGAATGTTCTTGACTATGTTATACCTTTCGTAGCTCTTGCTCAAGCTATTGGGCGTTGGGGAAATTTTTTTAATGTTGAAGCTTATGGTTATGAAACTGACATATTTTTAAGAATGGGAATCTTTACTAGTGATGGGTATATAGAAGTACATCCTACATTTTTATATGAATCTATTTGTACCATTTTAATATTTTTTATACTTAGAAAATTACAAAAAAATAGAAAATTCAAAGGCGAAATATTCTTACTTTATTGTATTTTATATTCTGGAATAAGATTTTTTATTGAGGGTTTAAGAATAGATAGTCTTATGTTTTATAATTTTAGAATTTCTCAAATATTGTCTATAATTATATTTTTAATATCAATAATTATGTTTTATTTAACAAAAAAATTATCTAAAAAGTCTTGCTAAATAGATTATTTATGCTAATTTATATTTGAGATTATTTAATAAATTTGACATTATAAATAAAAAAGGAAATTATAAGGTCAAATTATCTAGTAAACTGTCGAAAAATGTCTAACGAAAAAGCGCTCAAATACTGATATTTTATTGACTTTGATGTAACAATATGTTATTTTTAAAATATACAAAAGAAAAAAATAGAAAAAAGGAGAGTGATATTATGTTAGATGAAAAAATTTGTAAATTAAGGGACAAACTAAATAAATGTATTTCTAATGGAGAAGATTACTCTGTAATATATAAGGTAAGTGTGGAACTAGATGAGTTAATTGCAAAATATTATGCAAATATGGTTGAAATTACTCAAAAATAAGATAAACTAAAAGTAATTTAATAATAAATTAAAAAAAGTATAATTTTTTTGTTTTTACAAAAAAGTGTATACTTTTTTTATTCTTTAATATATAATTATTCTGTATAATTGTTTGGAGGTTAGATTTTGAATAAATTAATTAGAGAGGAAAATAAATATACAGGTAAAAGATTTAAAATTATTCAAAGAATTTATGAAAGAGAAGATGGTCTAAATTATATAAGAGATTGTGTAGAACCTGGAAACTCTGTTATAATACTTCCAATAAATGAAAAAAATGAAATAATTTTTGAAGAACAATTTAGAGAAGCAATAAATAAGCTAACTTTAGAACTTCCAGCTGGAATGATAGATATTGGAGAATCTCCAGAAGTCGCTGCTAAAAGAGAATTAGAAGAAGAAACAGGAATTTTAGCAAATAAAATAGAATTTTTAATGGAATATTATCCTTCAGCTGGATATACAAATGAAAAAGTATATATTTTTGTTGCAAAAAATTTTCAAAAAGGAAAAATTCATTTAGACCAAACTGAAGAAATATTAAGTATAAAAAAGATAGATTTTAATAAGTGTTTAAAAATGGCATTAAATGGAGAATTTGAACATGCAAGTATTAATTTAGCTATTTTAATGTACTATTTTAAGGAAAAAAATGGAGGAAAAGATGGCAGAAATTAAAGAATGGTTAACTTCGATTAATTTAGAAGATTTGCTTAAACTATTTGATTTACAAATAGCTTTGGCTGTTTTCATATTGTTCTTTATGTTTAGAAATCTATTTTCTAAACTTATTATAAAAATATATTATAAAATAATTAAAAGTAAAAAAAATCCAAAAGATAGTACAATGTATAAACCATTAAAGAAATTTTTTATCCTATTTGGTTTATTTTGTACAACACATATTTTACCTCTTGATAAGCAATTTTTATATCTTATCAATAAAGCCTTTGAGGTTATTATTGCATATTACATAACAAAAGCAGTAACAACTCTAATTACAGAAGATTCTATTATAATGAAAAATATCTTTAAAGATACAAGTGATAAGGCAGTAAATAAATTTATATGCAAAATGATCAGAGTGTTTATATGGATTATTTTTGTATTTGTAGTAACGATAATTTTAGAATTAAAATTAGATGGTCTTGGGGCTTTAGTTACTGGTTTAGGAATTGTCAGTGCGGCAACTGCTTTAGCTGCACAAGATCTAGTAAAAAGTATGCTTAGTGGTGCTGCAATATTAACTGATAAACCATTTGTTATTGGAGATTGGATTGAAGTAGAACAATTTCAAGGAACAGTTATAGATATAACTTTTAGAAGTACACGTATAAAAGCATACAATAATGCAGTTGTAACAATTCCCAATTCTTTAATAACTTCATCTTATGTAGTAAACTGGGATAGATTAACAAGTAGAAGATTTGATTGTATTTTAACTTTAAGCTGGGATACGACTTCTGAGAAAGTTAAAAAAATTGTTAAAGAGATGAAACTTATATTACAAAATGATCCAGAAGTTATAAAAGAAACTGTAGAAGTTAGTTTAAATAATATTACAGCTTATGGTAGTGAAATAAAAATATATTTATATATAAGAGAAGCAGATTATAGTAAATATCTTAAAGCAAAACAAGATATATTATGTAGTTTGTTATATTTAATTGAGAAAGAAAATGTAGATTTAGCATATCCAAGTCAAACATTATATGTAAAAGGAAAGGAAGAAATAAAAGGATAGATGAGTATAGGTGTTGCACTAGCAGGAGGAGGCTTGAAAGGATTAGCTCATATTGGAGCTTTAAAAGCATTAGAAGAATTAGGAGTAAAAATCGATTTTTTATCTGGAACTAGTTCAGGAAGTATTTTTGCTTCATTTTATGCGATGGGATTTTCAACAGATGAAATAAAAGAAAAAACAATTGAAAACTATAAGATTCTTACACAAGTAAAAAAAGGACCAATAGTTAAAGCAGGAATTTCTTATTTTACATCTGGAATTGCTAAGATAGAAGGATTAGTTCCTGGTGAAAATATTGAAAATTTAATAAAAAAGGTAGCAAAAGAAAAAGATATTGTAAATATGAATCAAATAAAAATACCTTATGCAATAGCAACAGTAGATACTATATCAACAAAAGAATGTATATTTTTATCAAAAAGATTTGATTTAAAAGATGATAATATAGATTATATATATGATGCGCCAATAGCAACAGCTACACGAGCAAGTATGTCTTTTCCAGGAATATTTACTCCGTGTCAATATGGAAAATATAATTTTATAGATGGTGGAACAAAAGATAATTTACCAGTAAAAATTTTAAAAGATATGGGAGCAGATAAAACAATAGCTCTAAGTTTTAGAATAGATGATTATGAGCCCAAAGAAGATATTTTGGCAATTTTACTTAGAACAGTTGATATATTTTCTTTAAAAGACGTAAGAAAAGCTCAAAAAGAAGCTGATTTAGCAATAGAAATAGATGCAAGAGGCGCAAGTCTTTTAGAAATTGATGATGCAGATAAGCTTATGAAAACAGGATATGATACTATTATGAAATATAAAAAACAAATATTAGATTTATTAACTTGATATTTTTCAAGTTAATGATATAATAAAAGCATTAAAGAGTAGGAGTGATAGATTTGTCTAGTAATGATACTATGATGCAATATTTTGAATGGTATTTACCTAGTGATTCTACACTTTGGAATAAACTTACAAAAGAAGCCAAACATTTAGAAAATATTGGATTAACACATTTATGGTTACCTCCAGCTTACAAGGGAGCAGGCGGAAAAGAAGATGTAGGTTATGGAGTATATGATTTATATGATTTAGGAGAATTTAATCAAAAAGGAGATATTCCTACAAAGTATGGAACAAAGGATGAATACATAAATGCAATAAAAGTATTGCGCGAAAATAATATAAAAGTATTAGCAGATATTGTTTTGAATCATAAAATGGGAGCGGATGAAACTGAAGATGTTTTAGCGATTCAAGATGATTTTTCAAATAGAAATGTTAGTTTAACAGAAGCTTTACCAATAAGAGTTTGGACAAAATATACTTTTCCAGGAAGAGGAGATACATATTCAAATTTTAAATGGAACTGGACTCATTTTCATGGGGTTGATTGGGATGAAAATACTGGAAAAGCTGCTATATATAAATTTTATGGTAAACACTGGGACGAAAATGTAGACAAAGAAAACGGCAATTACGATTATTTAATGGGAGCAGATATTGATTTAAATAATGTTGATGTAGTAAGAGAACTAACAAATTGGGGAAAATGGTATTTAGATATAACTTCTGTTGATGGTTTTAGATTAGATGCTGTAAAACACATAAGAGGAGAGTTTTACCCAGAATGGTTAAGTGAATTACGAGATTATAGTGGTAAAAAGTTATTTGCTGTTGGAGAATATTGGAGTTCTAATATATCAGTAATTAACGAATACATAGAAAAAACTAGTGGTTGTATGTCATTATTTGATGTGCCATTACATTATAATTTTTATAGAGCATCAATAAGTAATGGACAGTTTAATATGTCACAAATTTTTGAAGGAACTTTAGTAAAAACAAATCCTGAAAAAGCGGTAACTTTTGTAGATAATCATGATACAGAACCAGGACAAGCTTTGCAATCATGGATATTAGATTGGTTTAAACCTTTAGCTTATTCACTTATATTACTTAGAAAAGATGGATTTCCATGTGTTTTTTATGGAGATTATTATGGAATACCAACAAAACAAGTAGAGTCTAAACAGAGTATGTTAGATATTTTATTAAAAGTTAGAAAATATTATGCTTATGGCGATCAATATGATTATTTTAATAGCAATCATATAATAGGATTTACAAGATTAGGAGATTATGATCATCCAAATTCAGGTCTTGCTGTTGTTATGTCTGACCAAAGAGGTGGTTGTATTCAAATGAATGTAGGAAAAAAGCTTGCAAATACAGTTTTTTATGATTGTACTGGAAATTTATCTGAAACAGTATATGTTGATAGTGAAGGCAATGGTATATTTTATTGTAAAGATGGAAGTGTATCTGTTTGGATAAAACAAGGAGAGGCGGTAAATTAAGAAGATATGAAATTATTAAATTTCATATCTTTTTTTTTTACAATTATTAAATTTTAATATCTTTTGTGTTACTTTTAAAAAAACATGAAATTTAATGATAAAATATTATAGAGATATATTATAAAATAAGGAGAAAAGATATGGTAAATGATGGAAAAATAATAATTCAAGGTAAAGAAATAAATTATGAGAGCTTATCAGATGAAAAATTAATTCAATTATATAAAGAATTGAAACAAAGAGAAGCTATACTTTATAAAAAAATCATGAAATATAATGATGAATTTAATTTTTTACCAGAGATAAATTAAATATACAAAAGGAGATAGTATGGAAGAATTAGAAAATAAATTAATGGATTCAATTAATCAATTGAGTAATTTAGAATTGTTAGAATATAAAATAGAATTTGCTAAGTTTAATAAAGAAGTAATTGATTGTTATGAAAGTAAAATCAATGCAATAGAAAGTAATATTGATTATCAAATAAAATTTTATGGGAAAAATCCAGAAACTTATCGAGAGCAAAAAAACAGTATTTTGGAAAAGTATAAAGAAGAATTTCAAAAAGTCTATAATAAAAGAAGAGAACAATTTTTTAGTATTCTAATGGAAACACAAGAAATAAATGCTAATCAAAAGATAGCATTAGTAAATTTTAATAAAACAGTAAAAAGTAGAAAAAAATTTTTCGAAGGAGCAACTTATAAAGAATATGTAGAAAAATATGAAAGTTTTAAACATATTGTAGATACAACATTGAAACACGATGAATTCGAAAAATATAGTAAATTACTAGAAAAACTTACGGATCCATCAAAAATGTATGATATAAAACTAGAAGCTCTTATAAATAAATATGCAGGATATGATGAAATTATAGTAGAATGTACAAAAAAATTAAATGAATGTGTAGAAGCTGTTAAAGAAGATTTTGAAAATATTTCAAAATTTAGAAACGAAAGTTTAGCTATTAGTAAAAAAGAAAACATTTTTACTAAATTGATAAATAAAATATTAGCTAGAATAGCTGGAAGTTCCAAATTTGAAAAAGATGTTATTCAAAAAATGGAAAAAGAGCTTACAGAAATAGGAAAAGATAACGATAATACAATTAATATAATAAATGAACAGACAATTAATCTTGTAGCAATGATTGAAAAAGTAAGAGAAGAACTTAATTCTGAATTTAAATTAGCTACAGAATAGGAGAAAATATGGAAATAGAGAAAGTAGGAGAAATTTTTATTGACGGGAGAATTATTAATTTAGATAATTCTTCTATGGAAACATTAAATTCTAATTTTGAAGAAATAACTTCTCAAAAAGAAAAACTGATTAATAATATAAATAACATATTAGAGCAAATACAAAAGTAGGAGATATGGTAATGAAAGAAAAAAATGAAATTGAAAATTTTGAAGAATTGAAAGAAGCTTTTGGAGATAGATCTGACGAGGTTTGTAGAGCACTAGAGCAATTTGTAGAACTTATACCACAAATTCCTGGAGTAGCAGCAACTATGGTTAAAAAAAATTTAGCTGAGAAAAAAAATGCAATAGATCAGGATTTTGAAGAAATTGATAGTGAAAGATTATTACAACAATTAGAATTAGGAATAGCTTCAGGAATAAGAAAAAATAGAAATGCAGATTGGGAAAAAGCAAGAGCTTCAGATAATAGGTCAGAAAAAATTACAAAAGCAGTAACAAAAGTAAAAACAAAATCTTCAGATACAAGAGCAAAAATGGCGGATGGAGCCATAAAAGTAACATCTGTTATAGGAAAGGGATTAGCTCTTTTTGGACAAAAAGGCACTGCCAAAAAGTTACAAGATAAGGTTTCTAGAAGTTCTAAGAATTTTGTTTTAAAAGATTCAAGAATAGGAAATATTATGGAGAGAGTGGCTGATTTTGGATTTGCAGTGGGAGATGGAGTAAAAAAATATGCAGAAAATGTAAGAACAGGTTTTAAAGATGCAGATAGACAAACAGATTTGAATTATATGAACTTAGCAAGAGAATCATCTAGCAAAAAAGCAGAATCAAGACAATGGCAAAATGCACATGAAGATAATAGTGAAATAGTTACAGGAACAGTAGGAAAAATAAATGATAAATCTTTAAGATTTAGTGAAATATTGCAAATTGGGAAAATTAAATTAACTTCTTTGGGAGCCAAAGGAGCAGCCTTAACAGGAAAAAAAGGATTAGCTCAAAAAGTAGCAGAGCAAGGCTTTAATTTAGAGGATAATTTAGTAAATAGAGGTTCAAGAATTGGTAAATTTGCAGAAAAAATGGCTGAAAGTGGCTTCCTTACTGCAGATAGATTTAGATCAGATTTTAGTCAAGCTAAAGAAAATATAGAAGCATATGCTAGAGCTGGAGTAGACATGGCAAAGGAAGGAATAGAAGATGGTAAGAAAGCAGCTAAAAGAGAAATATTTAAAATTGGAAAAGCAACTTACAAAGGAGCAGCAACAGTTCATGGTTTAGGAAAGTTTACATTAAAGCAAGGAAAAAGAGGAGTAAATTTTATTTCAGGAAAGATATCTGAAGCTCAAGAATTTGCTTCAGATAGAATAGAAGATGCTCAAGAATTTGTCTCAGATAGAATAGAGGATGTTAAAGACTTTAAAGATACAGCTCAAAAAAAAGTTGGATTTTTAAGAGGTAAATCAATTAGTTTTTTAGGAGATAAAGTTCAAAGATTAGGTGAAATGTTAGTAAATTCTGGTAAAGATACTAAAGTTAAAGGTGAAGCTATAATGGCTAAAAATACAAAAACTGCACAGAAAAATATGCAAGTAAATGAACGTAAACAAGAAGATGAAGGAATGGAGATTTAATAAACTGATAAAAGCAAATCAATTTTCTATTTATTGGTTTGCTTTTAAATTAATATAATATAGGGAAATAGAAATGAAGATAGAAGAGCAAATATTTAATAATGAAAAATATTATTTAATAAACGAATATAATTTTAAATTTGGAAAAGTCTATAAATTTGCTAATGTAACGAATACAATTTTTTGTAGAGAAATAAACGGACGTTTTGTAATAATTAATGATAGAAAGATGCTAAAGAAAATACAGAATACATTTACTAAATTAGAGATTAAGGATATAGTATAGATGGAAAAAGGAGTTATAGAGAACGAAGAGAAATTAGAAGACATTTTTAAAAGATATAAAAAAAAGAAGTATGGAATTATTTCAAAAATATATTCGACCAATGAGGAAAGTAAAGTATATCAGTATGCCGCAGAGATTTTATATAAGAAATATGGACATATAATAAGTAAAGAAAAAATATTTGATGTGATTTCCAAAAGAGGACATATATTTACTATGATTCTGAAAAATAGGGAAGCTTTTTATGAAGTTAAAACAGGCAATATCGGCATACAACATTTTTTAAATAAATTTACAGAAGGTTTATTACATGAAATTGTTCACAAACTAGGATTTGAACAAGCAGATAATTCTTTTAAAGAAATGAGTACAATTTTTAAAGAAGCAGGTACAGAGATTGTAGCTGCTGAAACCTTAAGTAACAACGAGTATGGTAGAGAGCTGATATTTCAGGACATATGGGCTAAGTACCCTGAAAAAGTTGATTCTAATTTTTTATCTGTATGCATAGTAAATCAAATTAATTTAGCAATTGGAAATGAAAATCTAGAAAAAAGTATTTTAAAAGGAAAAGATTATTTTAAGCCAGCTATTATAGAAAGATGGGGAGAATCAACATATGTTTTTTTAAAAGAAAATATAGAGGACTTATCAAGAATAGAAAATAGATTTTGGAGAGATTATGAATTTCTGTCAGAAGAAGAAAGAGAAAGAATAACAGATGACATGAAGAAAAGAATAGACTTAATTCAAAATACAATACTAGAAACAGAGTTTGATAAAAGAATGTCAAGTGTTTTCTCTAAAACAGAATCTAAAAAATTTTTAAAAGACTTATTAACTTTTGAAGAAAATAGAATAAGAATAAAAAGTGATTTAAGTGGAAAAATTAAATTTATAGATGTAGGATTTGAAGCCTACTTTAATAGATGTAAAGAAAATTTAGAAACAAGATTTGGAATTTTGAATATATTATATAATGAAAATAGTTGGCAGGAAAAGTATAAGAAAAAAGAAATATTGTATGAAATTACAGATGAAGAAAAGAAAGAAATAGCTTTATTAGCAATAGAATTTAAAAGAAAGTATAAAAAGAAAAGTCATTTTACAAAAGTAATTGAAAGTATTTTTGGAAAAAAGCAGGAAATGTTGGAAGAGAATAATAGTACTTTCAATAAACGACTAGAAATGTATAAAGTTGATATAAATTTTGAAAGTAATGAAAGAAATATAGAAAGACAATGTAAAAAAAATAATAAAGAGAGATTAAGATAAAATTATAGCTAAAATAAGCTTATTTAGCTATAATTTTTTTTATAAGAGAATATTAATTATGATATTTTTAACAGGTTTACAAATGATAAAAAAGATTATATAATTATTTAAATTTTATAGAAATTATACTTATAATTTTAAGTATGATACTATAAAAAATATTTAACAGAAAGGTGGAAAGTAGTTTTTAGTAACTTGCAAATGTTTTCACAGATGGATTCTTAAATCTATTGAAAATGGAGGGCAGTAAATGAAACTAAATAATGTCAAAGTGTCTTCAAAAGACCTTGAAATGTTACGGAAATTTTTTGGAGTAAAAGGAGGAGGCTTAAACCTTGAAAACGGAGTTTTTAGAGTGTCTTCAGAAGAAGAAGTTTTTGCTCTTGCTGAAAGGTTCGAAATTGAGAATGTGAACTGGGTATCTTTGGATGACTTTAAAACCAAATGCCAATCATCTGAAAAAAAGCCGGCGGGTGAAAATTTATCAACACAAAGTGATAAAACAAGTCTACAGTATGCTGAAAGTTCAGCAGATAAAAAGCAAGGATCAACCCAGAAATCAGACGGAAGTCAAGATTCTAAAATAAGTGAAGTTAGCGTGAAGAGGAAGGCAAGTGAATACTCTCTTGAGGAGAGACTGAAAATTATAGGCACAAGAATTAAAATAGGAAGTATTCTTAGAATTAAAGGAACTGAAAAGGTAATTCATGTGCTTATTACCAAAGTTTCAAGTGAAGGCTATCAAGGACGTAAATTAAGATTGAATGTTGAGGGATATAATCCTGATACAGAAGAAATTTTAAAAAAGGGAGAGGAAGTAATTTATAAAAATCTCACTTATAAGGCTTTAATTACAGTGACTGAAGAATTGATTGTTGGAATAACAAATCAAAATCTTTTTTGGCCTCAAGGTGGTCCGATTGTTGGAAGGCTTATTAGTGAGGAAAAGATAAAGAAAATTCTTGCTATGCCTAAAACCAAAGTCACAGATCATGAAACTTTACTGAAAGGCGCGAAAGGAAAAGTTACCTCTGCAGGAAAAACAGAGGACAAAGAAGGAGTATCTGGAACGCCTAATTTAGAAACTTCCAAAACGCAGAAGATTAAAGGACAAGAAAGAATACCAGAATCTGTTTCTAAAGTACCAGAAAAACTTGTGTGTGAGGTTGAGGAAACTGTATCTGGTGAAGATGAAGCTGAGAAGATTTCAGTTGAGGAGTGCTTAGAAAAAGCTAATTCGCTGGAAGAATTTTTGACTGATGTTAATCTTAAAGACACTTTGCTTGAACATGCAATTAAGCTTAGCGTGGAAAGCAGACATGCTAACATGAAGAAGCTTTTACCAATGTTGCAGGAAAGTCTTTCTAGTAAAAAATTAACTCAGAATGCACTCAAAAATCAAATGAACGAAGAACTGGAAAATTGGTGCAAAAATGGATATGCTTTAAAAGAAGGGACTGTAACATATTTATTAAAAGTTACTGTAAAAAAATTCAAAAACTAAAGTACACATTAAGTTAAGTTTCGGTGCGGGGGTGATAGCTCTCGCACCGTTTTTCGATGTCTATTATGTCTATTTTTGTTTTATACTTTTTCTTGACAAAAATTCAAAATCAAATATAATAATTTTAGAAATGGAGAAAATTATGAAAGTTTTAATTACAGGTGCTTCTTCTGGAATAGGAAGAGATTTAGCAAGAGAATTTGCTAAATTAAATTATGATATTATTTTAGTGGCAAGGAATATAGAAAGATTACAGGAACTTAAAAAAGAATTGTCGAATAAATATAAAACAAATGTAGTTTATGAGAGTGTAGATTTAACAGATAGAAAAAAATGTATAGATTTATATTCAAAATATACAGATATTGATATTTTAATAAATAATGCTGGTTTAGGGGATTTTGGCAATTTTACTAACACAGATATAAATAAAGATTTAACAATTATTGATACAAATATTACTGCTACACATATACTTACAAAGTTATACTTAAAAACTATGAAAAATAGAAATAATGGTAAGATATTAAATGTTGCTTCAATAGCAGGATTTTTGCCAGGTCCATTAATGGCAACATATTATGCTTCTAAAAATTATGTAGTAAAACTATCTGAAGGAATTAGAGAAGAATTAAAAAAAGAAAAATCAAAAGTACAAATTAGTATATTATGTCCAGGTCCTGTTAAAACAAATTTTAATAATGTTGCTAATGTTAAATTTGAAATTAGTTCACTTTCTAGTGAATCCGTTGCAAAATATACTGTTAAAAAGTTTCTTAAAAATAAATTTTATATAATTCCAGGTTTTCAAATAAAATGTGCAAAATTTTTCTCAAAATTTGTACCAACAACAATTCTTGCCAAATGCACATATTATATGCAAAAAAGAAAAGATAGATAGGGCAGAATAATTAATAGCAAAAATTAGAATATAAAATTTATTAATAATAAATTATACTATAATTAGTTAATAAAAATATACTAACAATTAATTAAATTATAATATAGCTAAGCTACTAAAAGATAATAACTAATAAAATCGAAAATAATTATATATATTAGTATGATTAATAGGGAGGAATATATGAAGATTTTAATGGCTACTAAAAATCCGGGAAAAATAGAGGGTGCAAAACAAGCTTTTGAAAAGTATTTTGAAAATGTTGAAATAGAAGGAATTGCTGCTGATTCAGAAGTTGGTGATCAACCAGTAAATGAAGAAATATTTAAAGGTGCAAAAAATAGAGTAAAAAATTTAAAAGAATATGCAAAGAAAAATAATTTAAAAGCAGATTATTTTATAGCTTCAGAAGCTGGAATAACTAACCTTTTGGGAGATTGGATAGATATAAATGCAGCAGTTATTGAAAATAATGCTGGATTTCAAACTGTTGGCTCAAGTCAAGGTTTTCAAATTCCTGAAAAATATATTGATGAAATTATAGATACTGAGCTTGGAAAAGTTATGGATAAGATTTTTAAAGGAAAAAAATTAGGAAACGGAAAAGGCGGAATTAATTTTTTAACACATGATGAAGTATCAAGAATAGAACTTACTAAAAATGCTTTTGTAATGGCTTTAATTGGTCATATAAATGGTGAATTATGGAAATAATTTAAGGAGAAGAAAGATGAAAGTTATAATAGAAGTAGGATCAACAAATACAAAAATTGATTTATTTGATGGAAAAGAAGTAAAACGTTTAGAAAGTGTTACTATAGAATTTAAAAGAAATTTTAAGAAAGAAAATAAACTAAAAGAAGATGATGTTAGAATATTAATTAATAAAGTTTTAGAATATAAGGAAAAATATAAAGATTTATATGTTTGTGGGACAAGTATATTTAGAACTTTAGAAGAGAGTCAAAAAAAGGAATTTTTAGAAAATTTTTATAATTTAACTAAAATAGAATTTGAAATTATTTCACAAGAAAAAGAAAATGAATTAACTGTTTTTGGAACTGTTAGAAATGTAAATAAAAAAGTAGCAGTTTTTATTGGTGGTGGAGGCTCAACAGAGATAGCAGTATATGATAATGGCATTAAGGAAATGATAAATTCATCATTTGGTGGAATAGATGTATTAAATGAATTTCCAGATTTATCAGAAGATTTTGCTAGAAGTAAATTAGAAGAAGTGCAAAATTATGTTAAAAAAAGATTAAATTTACCGAAAGAAAAAGCTGATTATTTAATTTTAGCTGGTGGAGGACATAAATTTTTTGCTTTAGAATCAGGTATATCTTATGAGAAAAATACTATATTTGAAGATGAATTAGAACCTATTATGATGAATATTGAAACAAGAAAAAAAGATACAGAAAAATATTATGAAACAATATCTTTAGACGCAATAAGAAAAAGAGTTAAAGATCCGAAATGGTGGGATGCTACAAGAGCTATGTGTGCAATAGTATTAAATGTAGCAGAGGCGATAAGTGCAAAATACATAATTCCAACAGATATAACTATGGTATATGGATTATTAGAAAATAAAAATTGGAAAGATTAGAAATAATTAATAAAAAATTTTCATAGATTCAATAAGAAACAAAATGAAAAAATAAAATATTATATTTTTAACAATAATAAAAAATGAGAAAGTTAAATTAATAATAAAAAAGAAATGGAAAAATTTTCTATTTCTTTTTTTATGCGTGAAATTTAAGCTTTTTATAAAATTTACAAGTAATGACAATTATTTTTTATAAAAAATCTACATAATAGAAATATAAAACAAAAAAGGAGGATTTTTTTGATGAAAAAAATAATTTATATAATTACGATATTTATAATATTAGCTACAATTGTTTTTACTTCTCAAAGCTTTGCAGCAGCTTTAGATGCAATAGATATAAAACTTGACAAAAGTACTGTAAGACCTGGTGAGAATGTAAAATTAGAAATTGATTTCGGAAAAGCTTTAGGAGCATATACATTTGATATTGCATATGATAATAATATTTTTGAATATGTGAATGTAGATGGAGGAACAGCAAATGATACTTCTGATAAAGTAAGAGTAACATATTATGATTCTACTGGAGGAACAAATCCAAGAAATAATATGATTATTGAATTTAAAGCAAAAGATGGCATAACAACTTCTAATCCAACAGAATTTACTATTACAGCAGAAGGTTTAGCAAATGCAGATGCTTCAGAAAGTTATGATGATATTACAAGTCCTATTGTTAAAAATGTGACAGTTGAACCAGAATATGTTGATTATACAATAAATTTGGAAACTTCTGGAGATATTATAGTTGGAGAAGAAAATGAAATGACACTTTCTTATTCTTCTCCAATGGGACATTATTATGAACATGCAAGATTAATAGGAGAAGCAATTTCACCAAATGGTGCAACAGTAAAATTATTAGGAACAGATGAAGTAAATCTAGAACATGATATTATAGAAAGTGGATGGGGTGACGCACAAGGATATAAAATAGGTGGAAAAGATGTTTTACAAGTTTTAAAAGTTAGAGGTTTATTTAGCAAAGAAGGTAATTATAAGATTACTTTAAAATTAATAGATAGAGATAATTCAGATAGTATAATTGCTGAAAAAACATTTGATTTTAATGTTATACCAAGACTTGAGATAACACCACCTACTGAAGAACCAATAGCTCCAGAACAAACAGTACCAGGAGAAATTGAAGAATCAATAAATAATGAAATTAATAATGAAACTAATAATAATGAAACAATGCCTACACAACTTCCTAAGACAGGTTATAATATTTATATGCAATTTATTTCACTTGTAGCGTTAGCAGTAATAATAATTTATATGTATATTAGAAAAATAAGTAAAGAAAAAATAGATAAAAAATAAGGTGCTAATACAACAATAGTGGACGAATCATTCGTCCATTTGTTGTATTTGGGAGAAAAAATGAGAAGGAAAAAGAAAAAGATAGCAAATATAAAGTTTATTTTTATTATTTTATTAATAGTAATATTTTTTATTAATATTAGAGAGCCTAAAGAAAATAAAACAAAAAAATTATCAGAAGATTATATGGTAAAAAATAGTTATATTGAAAATAAAGTAAGTGAAGAAAGATTAAAAAATGTTACTAAATTGTCAAAGACTTTATATAAAGATGAAAAGACAAAGGGATATCCAAAAGAAAATATAGTAAAAAATTATAAAGGATATGAAGTACTTGCAAAGTTAGAAATTCCTGTTATCAATTTAGAAACTTATGTACTTAGTGAATTTTCAAATGAGGCTTTAAATATATCTGTTACAAGATTTTGGGGAGAAAAACCAAATGAAATTGGAAATTTATGTATTGCCGGACATAATTTTATAAATAAAAATATGTTTCGTAATTTAAAAAAGTTAAAAACAGGTGATACGTTTTTTTTAATAGATAATAATATTGGAAGAGTAGAATATGAAGTATATGATATTTTTCAAGTATTACCTGAAGATGTGAGTTGCTTAAATCAAAATACAAATATGAAAGAAATTACTTTAATTACTTGTACAAGTGATTCTAAAAAAAGAATTATTGTTAAGGCAAAAGAAAGAATTTAAAATAAACTTATGTATAAGGATTAAAAAATAAAGATATGAATAATTTTATAAAACAAAAGGATTTTAGTATGAGAAATATAGTAAGAAAAAATAAAATTATAATAATAAGTATGAATTTAATATTAATTCTATTGATTATGATTATTAAATTAGAGGTAAAAGCTTCAACAAAATTGGAAGGAATTTCTAATTTTCCTAATAGTTATCAACCATATTTAAATGAACTTTCTAAAAAACATCCGAATTGGAAATTTACAGCTTTATACACAAATCTTGATTGGGAATATGTTATTAGGGAAGAAAATGTTTTTGGAAAAAACTTGGTTCCTAAAAATTATTCAGATAGTTGGAAGAATCAAACACCAGGTCAATATGATGTTGAAATTGATGGAGGATGGGTGGATTCTTCAAAACAAGCAGTAGAATATTGTATGGATCCTAGGAACTTTTTAAATGAAGTTAGAATTTTTCAATTTGAAGGATTATCTTATGATAAGGATGTAACTAGTTTAAATGGAGTAGAGAAAATATTATATGGGACAGAATTTTATAATACAAAAGTTTCATATTTAGATAGTAATGGAAATACAATTTCTACAAATAATACTTATGGAGATTTAATTTTAAAGGCAGGGCAAACTTCTAATGTAAGTCCTTATCATTTAGCATCTCGTATTAAGCAAGAAGTTGGACCATTTTTGACACACTCTTCAATAAGTGGAACAGTTGATGGATACAAAGGATTATATAATTTTTATAATATAGGAGCAACGAGTTCATCAGATAAAATGGAAGCAATAAAAAAAGGACTGCAATATGCAAAAGATGGAAATGGTGCAAGTGATGAAATTAAGAAAAAATATTTAATTCCTTGGAATAGCAAAGAAAAGTCAATAACAGGAGGAGCAATCTTTATAGGTTCAAGTTATATTAATGTTGGACAAAACACAATTTACTTGCAAAAGTTTGATGTTAATGATGATCGAGGAATGCCATTATTTTGGCATCAATATATGACAAATGTATTAGCACCATATAGTGAATCAAAAATAATTTATCAAGGTTATTTAAAAAGTGGAATATTAGACTCTTCAATGTATTTTATAATTCCAGTATATGAAAATATGCCACAAATGCCAGCAGAAAATCCAGATATTGATAAAAATGATTTTATAGAAGATAATACAAATTTATATTGCAATGCAAATAATGTAAATGTAAGAACAGGACCAGGTACTTCTTATGATGTTATTACAACAATATCATATCCTGATAAATTAACAAGGATAGAAAAAGGAACTCAAAAAGGAGAGAGATGGGATAGAGTAAAATTAGAAAATGGAATTATAGGATATGTTTATCAAACTTATTTAACAGAAATGCAAGAAGTTGAAATAGAAAAAATAGAACTTAGTATAGAAAATAATCAAATTAAAAAAGGAGAAACAAAAAAATTATCTGTAAAGATTTTTCCAGAAGAGGCTAGTTCAAAAGAAATAGAATTTATTTCTAGCAATCCTGAAACTATTGTTGTAGACAAAAATGGAAATATTACAGGACTTAATAGTGGAAAAGCTATAATTACTGTAAAAGCAAAAAATGGAAATGCTCAAAGTCAAATAGAAATTACAGTGTTTAACAAAGTTACTGGAATATCTATAGACCAGAAAGATATAAATATGCAATTAGGAGATAGTTTTAAAATAAATGCCTATGTTTTACCCGAAGATGCTGATAATCAAAATATTATTTTTTCTAGCAATAATGAAAACATAGCGAGTGTTGATGCAAATGGAACTATTACGGCAAAAAGCATAGGAGAAACAGAAATAATAATAAAATCAGAAGAAAATAATAAAATTTATGATAAATGTATAGTAAATGTTGTAAGGAAAATGGAGGACTCAGAAATTCATTTTGATAGTTCATTAAAAGTTGACAGTTTGGAAATTAGCGGAATAGATTATCTGAATAATACAGTAAAAAATATAAAAGAAAAAATAAAAACAGGTTTAAAATTAGAATTTGTAAATAATAAAGATGAAATTTTAAATGATACAGATTTTTTAGGAACAGGAAGTAAAATAATAGTAAAAGAAAATAATACTATTTTAAGAGAATATAAAATAATTTTATATGGAGATGCAAATGGAGATGGAAAAATAAATAGTGTAGATCTATTAGTAATTCAAAGACATATTTTAGAAATAGAAGAAATAGAAGATATATATAGAAAAGCAAGTAATATTAATAAGAATGGTAAAAAGCCAACATCTGTAGATTTACTTCTTATACAAAGGCATATATTAGGTTTACAAATTATTAATCAATAAAATATTAAGTTTAAATAATTAAGAAAGGATTTAAAATGTTTGTAAAAAGAAAAAAGGTTATATTATTTATTACTATTTTTATATTAGTATGTTGTTATTTTATACCACAAATGGCAACTGAAAAAGCAAAAATATATATTAGAACTAATAAAGATAATTTTGAAATAGGTGAAGATATAGAATTAATTGTGGGAATAGTTGATAATAAAGTTGCTGCATATAACTTTGAAATATATTTTGATACAAATAAAGTGAATTTAATTTCAAGTTCAGATAGTACTAGCATAAAAGATGGAAAATTAATAAGTGTTTGGTATGATGAAACTGGAGGAAAAAAAGTAAAAGAAAAAGATTTAGAAAAATATGTATTTAAAGCAAAAGAAAAAGGTGTTATAAATTTTATAGTAGAAGGAGAATTTTATGACTCTTCAGGAGAGTTGATAGAAACTACTTTTGAGAAAAAAGAAATAAAAGTTGGGAATGAAGAAAATATAGAAGAAGTTATTCATGAAGAAAGTGTTTTACAAAAAGAAATAAAAGAGGAACAAGGAAATAGTAGTATAAAAAATAATGCAAATTTGCAATTAATGAGAATTAGTAAAGAGGGATTAACTCCAAGTTTTGACCCAAGTATATATGAATATAATCTTACAATATCTAATGATGTAAATGATTTAGAAATTGTTTGCAAAGCAGAAAATTCTAAAGCTACAGTAGAAATTGCTGGAAATAATAATTTAAAAGAAGGCTTAAATAATATAGAAATAAAGGTAACTTCTGAAGATAATACTCAAACTAAAATTTATAAAATTAAAGTCACCAAAACGGCTGATTTAGAGAGTGCAAATACAAATTTACAAACATTAGCAATTGAAAATGTATTTTTAAATCCTGAATTTGATAATAATATTACTAATTATACAGCAGAAATATCTAATTATATAGAAAATTTAAAAATTTTAGCAGTTCCGGAGAATGAAAAAGCAAGTGTAAGTATAAGCGGAGGAAATAATCTAAAAGAAGGAAAAAATATTATACAAATTTTAGTAACAGCTCCAAATGGATTTACTAATAAAAAAGTTTTAATAGAGATATATAAAAGAAATAGTAATGAAGAAGCAGAATATGAAGAAGAGCAAAGTCATTTACAAGAGAAGTTAGAAGAGGCATATAAAATAGAAAAGGTGTCAAATGAGATTAATCAGGAACAAATTTTTTATAATGATGAGATAGAAGAAATTAAAAATTCTATTGAAATTGGAACTTATATTATTTTAGTGATATTAATTATAGTTGGGATAATAATATTTATAATACTTAAAAAGAAATATAAAAAAGATAAATAGTAAAGTATTAATGTTTTATAAACATTTAGAATTAACTAGTAATGAGGTAAAATTTAGATTAAATAGGAATTTTGTGGAAGATATTAGAGCTGCTTATGATATGGTAGAACAAGAAATATAAAAAATGTCGCAATTTTTTGTAAATGGAATTGTAAGACAATTTCCAAATAGATTTTAGAATTGAGACTTATAATTTTATTTAGTTATTTGAAATTTATTTAAAAAAACTATTTACTTTTTTGCAATTAAAGAATACAATTTTTATATAAATATATTACAAAGGAAAGAAAGAATGAAAAAATATTATTATATGGCCTCACTAAATAGAGTTCGTAGTATTAGTAACGCAGGACTTACTCCTCAAAATGATGATAGTAAACATTTTGCAAATAAAGAAAAAAACAAAATATCATTTTCAGAAGGTATGGTAGGAGCAGTAGCTTTATATGCAAATTTTCAAAAATGTTATGATGAAGTAAAAACAGGTAAATCAGAAAATATACCAGAAGAGGTAAAAGTAGCGATTCAAAAAAGCGAAAGTTTAGAAGAATATTTAGGAGGAGAAGGAGTATTTTTCTTATTTGATGGTACAGATATTGAAAATGAAAAAAACTTTATGAGTGGAAGTGCAGAAGAATCAATTTTACCAGAAGATTTAAGTGTATGCTTATTGAAGAATACAGATACAAATGAAGTGTCATATTCAAGATTTGATATTATTAAATATATGATGGCAAAAGTGCCAGCAGAGAGTATAACTTATTCTGGAAAAGATAATTTAGATACAGATAAAGCAACTGCAAATATACAAGCTGTAGTTAAAAGTTATACAAAGAAGCATGAAAAAGAAATAAATGTATATAAATATGGAAATTATACAATGGAAACAATACCCGTAAGAGAGTTTTGTGAGCAATATTTAGCACAAAAAACAAGTAATTTAACAGGCAGAAGTATAGGCGAAAGTACAATGGAATTATTAAAAGATGTTGAAGCAGTACAAATGATGGAAAACATTCTTGACAGAGATGTAAGAGGTATAGAGCTAGAAAGAGAAAGTGCAAAAGAAATGGATAAAATAAGAGAGAAAAAAGATAATCAATAAGAGGTGATTAAAATACAAAAGAACATTGCATATACACAGGTATTAGAAATTTTAAATTATATAAAAATTGAAGACTACTATAAAATTCCAAAGGAATTAATTTGTGCTTTAGAGAGTAATAAAGATAAAGATGTCAAGTTTAAATATAATCAAGAGAAGGATTTTTTAGATCAGAATGTATCTCAAGAGGCGAAATTAATTTTAGCAATTTTTTTTAAAAGATATTGGGCAACTGATAAACAAAAAGAGAAAATTAGAGTTTATGAAATAAATAAAATTGCTGAAATAGAAGAGGAAAAGAAAAAAATATATCCTCAAAATATAATGACAGATGAAATTGCTAGAGAAAAAATTGAGGAGAAAAAACAAAACCAGTTAGCTGTTATAAATAAGAAAAACTGGTTTCAAAAGTTGTTGCAAAAATTTAGAAATAAGTTTTTAGTAAGATAATAATTAAATTAGAAATAATTTAAAAATAAATAAAAAAACAAGAGCACTATCAATCATTAAGATTTTGGGTGCTCTTGTTTTTTTATGGACAGTATTTATTTAAGCAATTCATAAATGAATATACTTAACATATCCAAAAATTTCAAAAGATCTTCAATTTTTCTATTTTCATCTATCCCATGACAAGTATCTGGCTCGTCATCTTCAGGAGCAAAACGAGGTCCAAATATAGCACAGTTAGGAAAAGTAGCATTATATCCAAGACCACGTGCGATATTGGGAATAGTAGCTTTTCCTATAACTTTGTAGTATGCATGGCACATTAATTTGATTTCTTTTGAATCTTTTGAAACATAACTAGGAAATGTTAGTGAAGATATGTCCATAGTACAATGATAGTTTTGGAGAATTTGGTCTAAAACTCCAAACAAATCATTTTGAGTTGTAAGAGGACCAAGACGGATATTGAAATTTACCGAAATAGTATCCTCTATAAGATTGCATTTTGTGGGACAGATACTTGTGTCCGGTGCAAAGCCAAGTAGCTGAGCACAGTTACCTTTCTCTAAGAGTTCCATTAACCTAAAAAAATAAGGAAATTCACAAGTTATAGAATTATAAAGAGAAAGCCGCCTGATTAGACGTGAAAATGCATTTTGTCCTTTTTCAGGAATTGAGGAGTGAACACTGAAACCAGTTTCCAAAATCTGGTGATTATTTATGACTGCAATAGCTTTATCTGGAACAATATTTTCTACTCCTTCTGGAATAAAAAGTTGTTCAAGATTCTTAGTATTGGAAGTTCGCATAAATTTTAATACCAAATTAAGACAACCTCTACAACCATTTTGAACTCCATCACCATCAATAGTTATCATGAAACTTGGTAGTTCAGGTTTTTCTTTTAGGAAGTCTTCAATGTCAGTCCACTTAGATTCTTCAGAAGAACCGACAATGATTTGCCAAGAAGGATTGATTTTATGTTCGAGATTTTTTAAAGCATGCATAGAAAGTATAATTGCAGCTTTATCATCTAAAACACCCCGCCCATAAATCCGGTTATTAGCAATTTCTCCAAGAGGATTATAAGTCCATTGATTTGATACAAAAGGAACAGTATCTAAATGGACTACAATACCCAGCATCGGAGCATCAGATAAAGATTTAGGACTTATTACAACAACTTTGCCTTTTCCATGTTTGGATACCTCGAATCCCATTTGTTTTGCAAGTGATATTACAAAATTTTGACATTTCGTAATACCGATAGGATTATTTGTAAAAGACTGTATGGAAAGAATATCCAAGATATCTTTTACAATTTTATCCCGATTGAAAGTTTGGACAATTTTTTTCATATTCTATTTTCCTTTCTTTAATAAAAGAATGTTGTACATAATGATTTGTTAATTAACAAGTATATTATAACAAATTTTATGTAGACTTGCAATGGGTAGTATAAATATAATCCATATTTGTAGATGAAAGATATAGAGGCAAAGTGATAAGTAAATATGCAATATAAAAAGCATGAATTAAACACTATAATTCATGCTTTTTTATTTATTGTACCATTCCAAGCACTAGAATTCCTAAATTTTCTCTATAAATTCCAGCAAATTGAGAAATAGGAATAGGATTTGTTCCAAGTCCGACTTCAATGGTAAATCCAGGTCTATTATAATATAGAATAAACCAGTCTTTATAACCAGCAAAACTTGAATTCCTTGGAACTTCTTCAGCAGTATATCCAGAAACTTCAGCAAATTTTTCAGCTATTTCTTTAGAGTTAGGAGGTGTTTGTTCTTGATATTGATAATAAATTACACGTCCTTGAGTATGGTAAGTAATCATTAAACTAAAGTTATGCTGTAATGTAAAATTATATAAAGCAACAGCCTCAGGAGCAGTAAGAGGACCATATCCTACAAAATCACGAGGAGCAGGTTTGTCAAAGCCCTGTGCATATTTTATTTCTTTAGCTTCAGCCCAACCAGCTGGAAATTGTAAGTTTAAGTCAATTCCTGTGGGTTTTAAAATATACCAACCACAAAGAAAACTTAATAAAATGCAGTAATCATCTATATTACAGAGTATTTCAAATTAGTTGAAGTATTCTGTATTTTTTATTGTAAAAATATAAGGTAATTTACTAGTTAGTCAACAATAATAAATGATATTACTGCTAGAATTGGAGTGGTATATGAAAGAAAATAAAGAAGCGATAGGATATTATTCTGTAATTCCTGCAACAGTTTTATATAATAAAGAATTAAAAGCAAACGAAAAATTGTTATATGCAATAATAACATCTCTTGCTTGTAAAGAAGGCTATTGTTTTGCATCTAATAAATATTTAGCAGAAAAATTAGATGTAAACCCCAAAACGGTTTCAAGTTGGATTTCGGATTTAAGAGATAGAGGTTATATAATTGTTGAGTTAATTAGAAATGGAAACAAACAAATAATTCAAAGAAAGATTTATATAAATGATGTATCTTATCCATTAAATAATGGATACCAGTATCAATCAAAAAATGGACAGGCTATCCATCAAAAAGTGGAACATAATAATATAAGAAATAATAATAAAATTAATAATAAAGAGCAAAGAAAGTTTTTGTCAAATTATGAGAACCAAAGAGAATATTCTAAAGAATTTTTGGAAAGTTTGTATGCGAACAGATATTATAATTATTAAACAACATCGAAGACACTGAATACGATTTTTTTCGTATTCAGTATTGACAAAATTTTAGTTATAGTGTATTATTTTGGAAAAGGAGAAAATGGAAATGTTTAATTATATATATATTGATAATATTGCAGGAATAGATACACCAGTTGAATTAGATTTTATAGGTATTCCAAGAAAAAAAGAAAAACAAAACACAGTTGTAAAGATTGAAAATGGAGTATATGTTAATAAATTAACAGGAATAATAGGTGGAAATGCATCTGGAAAGACTAGTATAATAAGAGCAATATCTGCAATTGGAACATTTTTAAGCTTTTCTGATGATAGATATAAAAATGATAAAATTTCATTAAAAACTAAAAAAGAGGGATTTGAATTAAAAGAAAATCTACTTGATATTTTACCTGGTCAAAATAATAAACATAAAGATAGAATGTCTAACATAAAAGTAGAAATGTATATAGAAAGTGGAGAAGAACCGGGATATTATACTTATGATTTACATTACTACTTAGGTAATAATATAGAAAATAAGGTTATTGAGAGTTTGTATTATAGAAAAAAATTTAAGGATGAACCAACAACTATAGTATCAATAAAAAAAGAAAAATTAGAAAGTGAAATAGGTTATAAATATAATCATAAAGAAAGTTTAGCACTTGATTATAAAGATGTAGATGATAATTTATATAATCAATTCAATAAAAAAATGAGATATTATACTACTTTTTATGAACACTATGTAAAATATTCTCAAACATCAAGAGATTTTTTCTTGATTGACCCAATTCAATATATTAATTTGCATTTTTGGTTACAACAAGATGAAGAAATGGTTAATAAAGTAATTAAACTAGTAGATAAAAAAATAGAATATATAACTTTAGAAAAATCAAAAGATGATGAAGAAGATGAAATAGTAATTTATGATAAAAATAATTCGAAGTTGGATTATGATGATTTATCAACAGGAACAAAAAAGCTATTGTTTCTAGTGTATAATTCGCTTTATGCTATTAAGCAAAATGCTATTTTAATCTGTGATGAAATAGAAAATAGCCTTCATTTAGATTTAGTAAAATTAATATTAGAATTATTTACAGTTAAAGATTCAAATGCACAGTTAATTTTTACAACAAACAATGAGAATGTTTTAGATGAAGAAATATTGAGAAATGATCAAATCTATTGTATTGATAGAGATGAAGCGGATAGAATAAAAGTAGAAAAATTTTCTGATATGCCTGGAGTAAGGTATGATACAGTTTTTAAGAAAAATTACAGAAATAAAAACAAAAATATACATTCTGCTCAACCTAACAATGAAGAAATTAATAAATTTATTTCATATATAGATAATGTAAAAAAAGATAAGGAATATAAAAGATACGTATAATTGACTTTTAAAAAGTTAGTCGTTAAAGAAACAAAAGAAAAGAGCCATACGAATATAGCCCATAATAAGTATAAATTCCGCCAAGAATTCAATACATACTTATTATAATACAAATGATAAAATTTGTAAAGCAACAAAATTCTGTGTGGTTCTGGAGAGGAGCTACTATGAAATACAGAATTCAAAAAAACGAATAGATTTTTAGTCCTAATTAAAAATAATTAGGGCTATTTGTGATGGGAAATGAGGAGGAAAAAGAAATTGAATAAAATAAATGAAATACAAGATTCAAAAGAAATTAAAGAAGCAATATTTTCTCAAAAAATGCTATATCGTGAAATGTATAGATATAGAATAATTGCATTTGTTATCTTAATAGCAGGAATAATATTGGTAAAAGTATTAGAAAATAATAACATTAATGAAATGATTGTAGTAGCAATAAATTTGATTTTTGCAATAACATTTGGATTAATTAATAAGTTATCCAGTAATAAATGTAAATATGCAGCCACTATACAAGAGTTTGTTGATATAACATTATATAAATTTGAAATAATTGATAATCAAATAGATGGAATTAAACTGGAAGAAATTAAAGAAAAAATATATGAAACAATAAAAAAATATAAGAAAGAATACCAAAAACAAATAAATTCAACAGGAGATTCACCAGAACATGGTGTAGTTGATTGGTATACCAATATATCAGATGACTTAGAAATGCCAGATGCGATTATCAAATGTCAAAAACAAAACACATGGTGGGATAAACAACAAGATAAAATATATAAAAGATTTAAAATAGTATTTACAATATTATTAATACTAATATTAGTAATTTTGTTTATAGATGTGTGGCAAGTAATTGTTATAACAGTAATTAGTATTGTTATAGAGATTTATAGTTTGTATGATAAGTATAAGACTTATTCAAAGCTATCAATAGAAATAAAAACATTAGAAGACATATATCTTAAGAGCAAAGACGAAAAAATATTAAAAGAAATACAGTCTAAAATATTTGAAAGAAGAAAAACTGGTTATAAGGTGCCCGATTTTTTACATAATTTTAAATCAGTTGATTTACATGAAAAATATAACAAAATTTTTAAATAGGAAGGAATAAATAATATGGGTGACAAAAATAGAAATTTAGAAGAAATAATAAAAAAGATAGATATAACTGAAACTATGGCAGAAAATGCTGAAAGTAAATATAAAGCCGTAGCTAGAGAATTGTGTGCAAAAGGTTTAGATGTAGATATTTATCCTCAAGGATCTTTCGCTTTAGGAACGGTAGTAAGACCTTTTACAGAAGGAAAAGATGTTGACTATGATTTGGATTTTATATGTGAGATTAATCAAAAAAAGGAAAATAGCAAACCAAAGGAAATAAAAAATAGTGTTGGAGATGTTTTAATAAATAGCGGAAGAACAGTAAGAGAAGATGATACATGTTGGATAATAGATTATGCTAATATTCAAGATAATATAGGATTTAAATTGGATATTGTGCCTGCTGTACAAGAAGAATCAGGGATAATAAGAAATTTAATTGGACAGGGAGTATTAGAACAGTATGCGAATACTGCATTAGCCATAACTATTAAGAAAAATAATGTGTATGATTGGGGAAATAGCAATGCAAAAGGATATACAAAATGGTTTCAAGATATAAATGCACCATTTTTAGAATATAAAAAAAGAGAAAAAAAAGGAATCTTTGAAGCTAATATTGAAGAGGTTCCAAATACAACTCGAAAATCAAATTTACAAAGAGTGATTCAAATATTAAAAAGGCATAGGGATATATATTATTACAATATAAGAGAAAATGATAAACCAAGTTCAGCAATTATTACTACTTTAGTTGCTAGGATTGGAGAATTTGCAAATCCTAATTTACCGCTTTTAGAATTATTAGAATTTGTTATTAAAGAATTAAATATATATTCAAAACTACAAGTTCAAGATTATTCAGCTTTTTTACTAGAAAATATTAACAAATATACCATAAAAAAAGAAGGAAAAGAATGGATTATTCCAAATCCAGTAAATCCAGAAAATAATTTAGCGGGTTATTGGACGGATAGAACTGCGAATCAATTTTTTAAATGGATTATAGAAGTAAATAAAGATTTAGTTGTTTCAAAAGATTATGATGATGAAAAATATTTAGTAGCATTAAAAAATGGTCTAGGAAGTAAATTAATTGAGCAAAGCTTGAATGAACTGAATTTGAAAAATATTGGTAAAGCACCTGTACAAGTATCAACAATAAAACCATGGAGAAAGTATATAGATGAATAATATTGAATTAAATTTTATTGAATTAAGAGAAGAATATCCATGCTTAAATATGAAATTCTTAAATAATACATATGTAATAGAAGGAAATGTTAGAATATATGCAACTAACGAAGATGTTCCTTTAATTGATGATTTTACAATTATTATAGAAGTTCCGACAGGATTTCCTAGTGAACTTCCTATAATAAAAGAAACTTCTAATAAAATACCAAAATCGTTCGAGCATGTAAATATAGATAAATCGTTATGCCTGGGAATAGAAACGGAAATAAAAATTAAATTTATGAAAAATCCAACATTATTAAATTGGTTTCAAACTTTTGTAGTAAATTATTTTTATAGTGTTATGTACTATAATAAATATGGGAGAATTCCATATGGAGAAAGACTTCATGGTATAAAAGGAATAATTCAATTCTATGTAGAATTTTTTAATGTTGATAGCATACAGAAAATATATGACATTTTGAATGCTATAGAAATGGGCAGGACAAAAGATTATTATAAATGTCCATGTGGGAGTTTAAAAAAAATAAGAAAATGTCATTTAAATCAAATAAATTTGTTAAAAAAAGTAGGAGTTAAATCGGATTTAAAAGAAATTTCTAAACTTGTAAAAAGAAAAGAAAAAGTTATTTTTATATACCCATATAGTAATGAAGAATTCTATAGGAAATTTGGTTGGTTAAAAACATATAAAAATTGAAAAAAATAAAAAAGTATGATAGTATTACTCTGGAAAAATAGAAAGGATGATGAAAATTTGAACAATAATATTTTAAAAGCGATTATTAATTTGGTGCAAACACCTTCATTTGAATTAAAAGAATATTACAGTAATCATAATAGAGCAAATAGTATGGGAGATGCACTAGAAGAATATATAAAAGATATTTTTGCGGGTACATATGCAATAACTAATGAACAAGAACGATTGGAAAAAATTAGTGAAGTATTTAGTTATTTAGGTAACAATTCTAATCCACCAGATGCAATGCTAAAGAAAGGTGATGCAATAGAAGTTAAAAAGATAGAAAATAATAATGCTTCATTAGCTTTGAATTCATCATATCCAAAACATAAATTGTTTGCAGATAGTCCAATGATAAGCTTACATTGTAGAGATGCAGAGGAATGGGATGAGAAGGATATAATTTATGCAGTTGGTGTAGTAGATAACAATAAATTGATGAATTTAAGTTTTGTTTATGGATTAGATTATTGTGCGAGTGAAGAAACATATACTAAAATAAAAACAAAAATTAAAGATGGAGTTGAAGCAATACCAGGAGTCGAGTTTTCAGAAACTAGAGAACTAGGTAGAGTTAATAAAGTAGATCCATTAGGAATTACATATTTAAGAGTTCGTGGAATGTGGGGAATAGAAAATCCATGGACAGTGTTTAAATATATATATGAAAAGGATTTAAGTAAAGAGTTTAATTTTTTTGCAATAATAAATGAGGAAAAATATGCAGATTTTAGTAAAGAAGATAGAAAAGAATTTGAGGATTTTGTTAATAAAAGTGATTTAAATATGACAAAAGTAAAAATAAAAAATCCAGATAATCCAGCTATATTAAATGTAGCATATTTAATAACATACAGCAAATAAGGAGGAATTTATGAAAGTTATTAGTCTTTTTTCAGGGGCTGGGGGATTAGATTTAGGATTTGAAAAAGCTGGTTTTGAAATAGAATGGGCAAATGAATTTGATAAATCAATATGGGAAACTTATGAGAAAAACCATAGCAATTATTTAGATAAAAGAGATATAAGAAAAATACCATTAAATGAGATTCCTGAATGTGATGGAATAATTGGAGGACCACCATGTCAAAGTTGGAGTGAAGCTGGAGCATGCAAAGGTATTAATGATGATAGAGGAAAATTATTTTATGAATTTATAAAAATTCTGAAAGATAAAAAGCCAAAATTTTTTGTTGCAGAAAATGTGTCAGGAATGCTTGCAGAAAAACATAAAGATGCAGTACAAAACTTTATAAAAATGTTTAAAGAAACAGGTTATGATGTTAATCTATATTTAGTAAATGCCGCTGATTATGGAGTGCCGCAAGATAGGAAAAGGGTATTTTACATAGGCTTTAGAGAAGACTTAAATATAAAATTTGAATTTCCAAAACCATTAGGTAAGAAAGTAAATTTAAGAGAAGCTATTGGAGATTTACAAGATACGGCTATTCCTGCGTTAGAAAAAAACAAAACAAATGGAGTTTATTGTAAATTCCCAAATAATGAGTATATGACAGGAGGCTTTTCTACTATATATATGTCAAGAAATCGTGTAAGAAGTTGGGATGAACAATCATTTACAATACAAGCTGGTGGTAGACATGCTCCAATTCATCCTCAAGCACCAAAAATGATATTTGTAGAAAAAAATAAAAGAGAATTTGTAAAAGGCAAAGAAGATTTATATAGAAGATTAACAGTTAGAGAATGTGCAAGAATTCAAACATTTCCGGATAGTTTTAAATTCTATTATACTGATGTAGCTGATGGTTATAAAATGGTAGGAAATGCAGTTCCTGTTAAATTAGCTAACATAGTTGCAAATGCAATAAAAAATAGTTTAGATTAATTTCAAAAAAATTCGTGAATTGTTAATTAAATTTCACAGTTTTTTTTATAAAAAATATTCTCCCAGCGGGCTAAAAAGGTTTTAGGGAAAATTCCCTAAACAGCAAAAATGGTGTCAAAACACCAAGCTGGCGAATTTTGGGCATTAAAAAATGCTCTCAAAAATCATTTATAAAAGTTTTAAAAAGAGTGCTGACAAATAGCTAAATATACGTTATACCATGATTGATAATCGATTATTAAATTATTTAAATCGGAGGTGGTATAACATAAGTAAATTTACAGATAGAAGGGATTTAGTAGGTTGGATTTTAGATTATATGAAAAAATACAATATTTCTGATAGATATAAAGAACAAATCTATAATGTAGTTCTTAAATTACCCAAGAAAACTGATTTACAAAAAGAAAGATTTATTAGATACTATGGATTACAACCAACTGAATTTAAAAAAGAAACATTATCTGCAATTTCAAGAGAAGAAAATTGTACTCCAAATGCTGTAAGAAATTCAGTTATTTCTATAAGAATTGCAATGTTTCGTATTCATGATGAAGATTTTTCAATATTAGAAAAAATTTATGAAGAATATTATAAATAATAAGATAATTTGTTAACAATATTATTAAGTGAAGAAGTGAGAAAATTAGTGAAGATACTAATATTCTTGCTTTTTTTATTTTATCATAATCTTTTGATTTCAATTATTGTTATTAGTTAAAGAAAAATTAAATTCTTAAATTTTATTCGTTATGTTTTTATTTTTAAATCGCTATTAAGGATAAGAGGAGAAATTTAAAATTACCCGTAAGATTTTTATATTTCAATTGCTGTTTATAGTAGATAGATAAAATTTTAAAAAATCGGAACAATTTAAAAGATTTTTGCTTATGGGTATAGGTAAATAAATTGTACATTGACAAATACACTTAATTTAAGTGTCATATTGAGCCATTTTCTTTAATATTCTGTATTAGGTAGAAAGGATTTGAATAAGTATGGATGAGGATAATAGTAACACAAAAGATAACAAATTAGAGTTTAATACATATTGTATTTTTACAGAAGAACAAGAGATTAAAGATACAATAGGATTAGTTTTTAAGGATTATTTAGAAAACATAATGATTAAAAATAAGTAATTATATAAGAATATTTGCAAAATTTTAAAGAGCACGTTACAATTTTAGCATAGATGATTACGGATAGGAGGTTAAATGCTGGATTTAAAAAGTCAAAATTTTAAAGTACGGAATGTATATAAGACTATCTAGAGAAGATGGTGACAAACAAGAAAGCGAAAGTATCGGTAATCAAAGAAAAATTTTGCAAAGATATATAAAGGAGAGTAATTTAGATGTAATACAAGAATATGTTGATGATGGTATAAGTGGAACTACTTTTAATAGACCTTCATTTAATAAAATGATTGATGATATTGAAAATGGTACTATTAATATGGTTATAACAAAAGATTTATCAAGACTGGGGAGAGATTATATAAAAACAGGATATTATTTAGAGGACTATTTCCCCAAAAATAATGTTAGATATGTTGCAATAACAGATGGAATAGATACATATATTGATAGTACAAATAATGATATAACGCCTTTTAAAGCAATAATGAATGATATGTATGCAAAAGATATTTCAAAGAAAATTAGAAGCGTTTTAAAGGAAAAACAAAAGCAAGGAGAATATATGTGCAGTATTCCAGCTTATGGTTATAAAAGACATCCTAGTATAAAAAATAAACTAATCATTGATGAGCAAGTAAAAGATGTTGTAGAAAAGATTTTTGATATGTATGCAAATAGTCATGGAAGTGTAGAAATAGTAAAATTCTTAAACTCAAAAAAATACTTATCGCCAACAGGTTATAGAAAAACAGGAATTGTACAAGATGAAAACAAAACTGGGTATGACTGGAATGAAGTAACACTATGCAATATACTAAAAAATGAGGTGTATATCGGAAATACAGTACAAAATAAAAAGTCGGTTATATCATACAAAGTAAAAAAAATAAGAACAATTGAAAAAGAAAATCAAATAAGAGTTGATAATACACACGAAGCTATCATTGATAAAGACACTTTTGAAAAAGTACAATGTATCATTGAAAAAAGAGGAACAAATACAAAACTAAAATATGACTATTTATTAAGAGGATTACTTTACTGTTATCATTGCAAAAGAAAACTGCAAATAGTGCTAAAAAAGAACTCTAAAAGAAATGCAAAATCACATCCATATATAACTTGTAGTGATGCAAAAGAACGTGGATGCTATCCACTAAACATGAATTACGAGAAGTTTGAAAAGCATATTATTAACATTGTAAAAAAGATATGTCAAATATATGCTGACAAAGAAATTTTTTATTCGATTTATAAAAAATATCAAAATAAAACTCTTGATATCCGAGAAAGATATAAGAAAAAGATAGAACAAATTGATAAAGCTATATTGGATATAAATAATAATTTAGACAAGATGTATATGGATAAGTTAAGAGGAGTTTTACAAGAGGAAGATTATATTAGAGTATCGCAAAAATTTAATTTTGAAAGAATAACTCTATGTGAGCAAAAGAAAGAATTAGAAGAAAAACTAATTGGATTTGATAATAAAATTGAGAGTAAAAATCACACAAAAGAAGAAAAAGAATTAGATGAATTAATAGAAAATTTTTTAAAGTTAGAGAAAATTGATAAAATTTATTTATTTCGATTAATTAATAAAATAGAAATCGATAAAGATAAAAATGTATACATATATTTTAATTTTTCAAAACTAGATTCTATTAATGAAAATTTAAATAAATTTATAAAAATAGAAGAATTAATAAATGAAAATCAAAAACGCAAAGTCGTGTAATTCTAGTAGTTACAAGACTTTGCAAAATGGTTGGTAGTTTTTAAAATCCACACCTTCTATATTTGCTTTCCAACCATTTGGAAATGGAATATCAGAAAAATTATTGGAAATTCGTTTGGCATTAGTATATGCCCAAGAATTTTCACTAAATAAACCAGTTACTAAATCTACACCATCAGGATTTACCATTGGTACAATATATAGTGAAACATTACTAAATAGTTCTCTAGCATTATAGCCAAAAATACTCATGTTATTTACATAGCTTTTAGAAATATTTTCTAAAAATTTCATTAATAAAGGTGTTGTAATCCATTCATTGGCATGTGTTGCAGCACAATAGAAAACTTCTTTTCTACCATTTCCAAATTTTATGCACTGTAATCTTCTGCCAAGAGCGCTAGTTCCTATTGTAGAAATTTCTAAAAATGGATAAATTGTTTTTAATGCATTTATATTCATATTTAAAATTTGAGAAGTATAACTTATATTTGTTGGTACAATACTTCCAAATGGAACAATAATTTCTTCACCAATTTGTAAATTGTTAACTTCTATATCAGGATTTGCAGTAATTATTGCATCAACAGTAGTAGAATGCATTTGTGCTATTTTAAATAAAGTATCACCTTGTTTTATTGTATGGGTTGTATAGCCATTTATGTATGGCATTAAAGCATTCCAGGTATTTTGCCCTACAATTCCATCAGCAGAAAGATTATTTTCTCTTTGAAATCTTTGTACAGCTGTGAAAGTTTGAAATCCAAAAATACCATCAATAGCTCCATTGTAGAAACCTATTTTTTGTAGAATACTTTGTAAAAGTTCTACTTCTGGTCCTCTTGAATTTAATCTAAGTGTATTCATAAATTATTTCCTTTCTAAAATATATTTATGATGTATAATATTCTAAAAAAATATATAAGTTACAAATTTTAAATTGCTTTTTTTATTTATAAAAAATAACTAATTAAGGTAATAATTAGTCTTGTCAAAAAATAAGTTTTATTATAAAATAAATTTGATAATTGTACTATATATGAGGTGAAAATTGTGCTAATAGAAGAAAAAATAAAAGAACTAGAGCAAAAAAAAGAATATACAAAAGTTTTCAATTATTTTCATGATGAATATACAGAACTGCTAAAAAATTTCTTACAAAGACACGAAGTTGAAACTAGCGAAAATGATTGCTTAATAGATTATATAGTAAAAACAAGATTTTTTATGCCAAAATACAATTCATATACAATTCCAATCTCTAATGCTATGTATAATGAAGATTTACCAGAGGAATTGAAATATGATTTACTTATGTCTACATATAAAGATGTGAAAAAGGCTTTTAGTAAATAGATAAGGAGAAAAGATGGATAGAATTGCAAAATTTTTAGCTCACGAAGGTAGAGTAAGCTTAGTATGTGCTTCTACGACGGATTTAGTAGAAGAAATCAGAAATTTACATGATTTGACACCAACTACTACAGCTGCTATGGGAAGGCTTGCTACTATTTCTGGAATGATGGGATTTACAGATATTAAAGAAAAAGATGATTATATAACAATTCAAATTGATGGCAATGGTCCAATGGGAAAGTTAATATCTGTAGTAAAAAGAGATGGAGAGATTTCTAAAGTAAAAGTATGTGTAGATAATCCACATGTTGAATTACCTTTAAAACCTAATGGAAAGTTAGATGTTGGTGGTGCAGTTGGAAAAGATGGATTTATAAACATAATAAATAAAAATGAAATAACAGATTCAAATTATACAGGGTTGGTTCCACTTGTTTCAGGAGAAATTGCTGAAGATTTTACAGAATATTTTGCAAAATCTAAACAAAAACCAACTGTAATTGCATTAGGAGTATTAGTAAATAAATTAGGAGTAAAGGCAGCAGGTGGATACATGATAACTTTAATGCCAGATGCAACAGAAGAAGATATTTCAAAAATAGAAACAGCTTTGGAAAAAGCTCCAAGTATTAGTAAAATGGTTTCAGAAAATAAAAGTTTGGAAGAAATAGCAAAAACAGTAACTGGTGATGAAAATATACTTATATTAGATCAAGAGTTGGAATTGAAATATGAATGTGATTGCAGTAAAGAAAAATTTGAAAGAGGACTTATTTCTATTGGAAGAGAAGAGCTAACTAAAATTATTGAAGAAGATGGACAAGCTGATACTGTTTGCCATTTTTGTAATAAAAAATATCATTTTTCAAAAGAAGATTTAGAGAATTTATTAAATGAAATATAAAATAAGGTGAAGGAACAAATGATAAAAAAATTCGAAAAAGAAGCAATGGTTGAAGGAAATAATAAATGGGAACAAGCCATATCTAGAATGGAAAAACTTTATGATCCTATATATGGAGATGCTCCTATGCGTAGTGAGTTTGACAGAGATTATACCAGAGTAATAAATTGTAATGCATATAGAAGATTAAAACATAAAACTCAAGTATTTTTTGCTCCTAAAAATGACCATATTTGTACTAGAATTGAACATGTAAACTTAGTAGAATCTATAAGTAATACGATAGCGAATTACTTAGGTTTAAATTCGGAGCTTACTAAAGCTATAGCTGTAACTCATGATATAGGTCATAGTCCTTTTGGACATCAAGGAGAAAGAATATTATCTACAATATCTCAAAGAGAATATGGAGAGAAATTTGGACATGGTAGAAATGGTGTTCACTATGTAGATGATTTAGAGCTTTTAAGAGATATTGCTGGAATAAAAAGAAATCTAAATTTAACCTATGCTGTTAGAGATGGAATAATAGGACATTGTGGAAATCCAAAAATTTCTGGTCAAAAACCTAGAGATGAGTTTATAGATATGAAAAAATTTAATGAACCTAATAAATATGATCCTTTTACATGGGAAGGATGTGTTGTTAAACTAGCAGATAATATTTCATATCTTGGTAGAGATTTGGAAGATGCAAAAGAAATGAAACTTTTGACAGAAAAAGATTTAAAAACTATTGATAAGGAAATAGAAACTATAAGAATAAATAATACAAGCATTATAGGATATTTGACAGGGGATTTGTGTAAAAATAGTACAGTTGAAGATGGATTAAGATTTTCAAAAGAAGCTTTCGATACTATGGAAAAGATAAAAAAATTCAATTATGAAAAAATTTATCGTAATGATAAAATTCAACCAACTATTAGATATTTTACAGTAGTTATAAATGAAATTTTTTATACTTTAAAAAATGAATATAATGGGACTGCAACTTTAAAAAATTTAAAGAAAATGAAAAGATATTATCCTGTACTTTCTGAAGAATTTTCATCTTGGCTTGAAACATATGCTAATTGTGATGAAAGAGATAATAATAAATATTTTAATAAAGTTGTATACGATTTAAATAATATTAAAAATTATAGTAGAGCAATTATAGATTATATATCCGGTATGACAGATCAATATATAGTTAGAGTTTATAATGAAATTGTAAGTTTTTAGGAGGGATAAAATGTTACATACATATACTCCAAGGGGAGTTTGTTCAAGAAAAATGGATATAGAGGTAGATGGAGAAATTATAAAATCTGTAAGAATACTTGGTGGCTGTGCTGGCAATACAAAAGGTATCTCTATTTTAGTAGAAGGAATGAACATCAATGAAGCAATTAGAAAACTAAAAGGAATTGATTGTGGGGGAAAAGGAACTTCTTGTCCAGATCAGCTTGCTAGAGCTTTAGAAGAAGTAAAAGAAAATTTAAAAATCTAGAAATTTATGAAAAATATTCTTTAGCAAAATATAACGTAATTAAATTAATACTATAAAATATTAAAAAAATTCTAGAAAATAATTAAATATTTTATAAATTATTAAAAATTGTATAATAAAATAAGCTATTCTTTTTTTATAAAACGATTTAAAGAAAATTGAATTAGAATTGCTTATACATTTTATGGAAAGAGTTCATCTTTTGATGGAAGGGAGCCATAAAATGCTATTAGCAATTCTATGAAAATTTTTAAGTAAGTTTTATAAAAAAAGAATAGCTTATTTAGCTTAGTATGTAATTAAATATTTTTGAATTTATATTTTTAATTTATAATATATATATTTATATATATTTATATTTAGTAATAATGTTTGGGGGTTAATAA
>DSLMC04102__coassemble_684_pt1 | contig 101043 bp, 102 predicted proteins | sample DSLMC04102__metabat2_low_PE_001 | metagenome-assembled genome bin DSLMC04102
TATGATAAAAAAATTAAATTTTAAAATTATTTTATAAATAATTAAATATAATATTAGTAATTTTAATAATAATTAATAAAAGAAAAATAAAATATAAAAATTTATTAGGAGTATTATGGAAATTAATAATAGATATAATCATTTAAATGATTATTTTAAAAAAAAATTTGGTGAAAGAACTTTAAAAATTTGCATTGATGGTGGTTTTACATGTCCTAATCGTGATGGTACAGTTTCCACAAATGGATGTATATTTTGTGGAAATCGTGGTTCAGGTGAACACTTAAAACCTCTTGATATTCCATCACAAGTACAAAATTTCTTTAATAGTTACAAAGCTTTTAGAGCTAATAAGTTTATAGTGTATTTTCAAAATTTTACAAATACTTATGATACTATAGAAAATTTAAAAGAAAAATATGATTCTGCTTTAATTGATGATAGAATTGTTGGAATTAGTATAGCCACAAGACCAGATTGTATAACAGAAGAAATTTGTAAATTATTAAATTCTTATAAAAATAAATATGAAATATTTGTAGAACTAGGACTTCAAACATCAAACGATAAAACAGCTAAATTTATCAATCGTGGATATGATTCTAAAACTTTTACAAAAGCAGTTGAATTATTAAATAAATATAAAATTGAAACTGTTGTACATATTATGGTTGGACTTCCTAATGAAAATTTAGAAGATATAAAAAACACAGTTAATTTTATAAATCACCATAATATTCAAGGATTGAAAATTCATTCTACTTATATAATCGAAAATACTGAGCTTTGTAATATGTATCAAAATGGGACATATAAACCTATTTCACTAGAATATTATATAAAAATAGTCTCTTATATTTTAACACATATTAATCCTAAAATTATTATTCATAAAATTTCAGGAGATGCACCAAAAAATTTGTTAGTTGCACCATCTTGGAATTCCCACAAAAAGTGGATTTTAAATGGTATTGATAAATATATGAAAGAAAATAATTTATATCAAGGGCAATATTTTTTTAATTAGATTAATAAATTTAAAAGCAGTAATATTAAAACATCTTTTATTATAGCTCTAATTTTTTGCTATGTTCTAATAATGTTTTCTTATATTACTGCTTTATTTTTATCTTTCCTCTTTATTATCTGCTCTTTCAAAAATTTTTTTAAATTTATCACTTTCTAAATATTGATCTATATCATATTCTATAAAACTCTCAATTTTTTCTTGTGCATCTTCATTATAAAATATTTTGTTCCTAATTTCATAAAGTTTAGCAAAATATTCTTTTACTTCTTTATCAGCATCTGAACCTCTTTTTACTTGACTTGCAACAGATTTATAATTTTGAAATTTTCCAAATACTTGAGTAATTATTCTATTTGGTTCTCCATTGTCAAATTGTGCTAAAAACTTTTGTGGAGATACTAATTCAACAGAAGTTCTAAAATCATGTACTTTTTTTCTATCTTTTAAATTTGGGATTTCAAACCTCTCTATATCCTTGCTATCACTAATTTCTGAATGAGCGGAATAACCATAATTGCTCTCATTATTTTCATGTTGAGTTTGCAATTGCATCTCTATTTTCCCGAATGGTGTATCTATATAATACAAATTTGATACATATCCTTTTTCTGTTCTTTTTCTTTTACTCGTATCTTTTTGTAATTTTACTCCAAATTTTTTTAATAATGGTGATTTATCAAATACTGAACATACTTGTTTAGTAAGCATAGCTAAATCTAATTTATCATGTATTCTTGAGTTAAAATCAGTTATTAATTTCAAAAAATCAACATCAGAAGTATCTTTTTTTGATATTGTTTTCATTAATTCCCTGTTTTCTTCATCTGTTAAATTTGCATTTTCTACTGCATCATAAACTTTTTGATATGCAGCTTCAAGTTTTTCTTTATTATCTAGATTTTCAACTTCATTTAACTCTTTTATCATGTTATCACAAATATAGAAAAATCGTTCTGGTACATTATTTTTAATTTTACTTAATAAATTATTATAATATTCAAATAATTTGGTTGCTTTTGGATCTATAAGAGTTTTTAATCTTTCTAATACCATTATACAATTAACATAGTATTGTTTTTTGGTGCAAAAATAATTATAATCCTCATCACTTGTTCCAGGAAATTCTTCTTTTATTATGCTCATTTTAAATTTTTGTAACTCACCTAATAAAATATGATTTCTCTTTTTCTCTTCTATTAATTCCTGAATTTCTGGATCATTTGAATAAAATGTTGCAGGTCGATTACATGAAACAATTGTTAGTGCAAATAAATCTGGAATATCTTCTCTTAGCTTTCCTTGATATTCATTTTGACTATTGTAATCATACACACTTTTATCATTTCTTGATAAATATTCTAGAACTTTATCAAAAATACTTTTTGGAGATTTTATCCTATATGGTACTTTTATATCAAAACTTTCATAAGCTTTATGATATTCAAGCATTATTGCTGCAATTAAATTATGAAAATATGTTTTTGTATCTTTATCATTAAACTTTTTTAAGTTTTTTGCATTTTCTACTACTAATCCTCTTAAGAATCCTCTTGTTTCACCATCTGCTTTTGATAAATCTATTCCTAATTTTTCTTCTATTATATTACTCATATTTTATTACCTCTATTTTATTTTAACTATTCTTTCTTAATTTGGCAACAAAAAATCCTTCATATAATTCATTTGGAGCCAATAATAAAGTTCCTTTAAGTCTACTTTCTAGTAATGGTATATCTTCCATTTTTTCTAAATTAATAGGTATTATTTCTACATTATTTTTATTTAAAATTTTCTCTATTTGTTTTTCATTTTCTTCATATAGTATAGAGCAAGTTGAATAAACCATACTAGAGCCTTTTTTCAATACTTTTACTGCCTTATTTAATAAATCAAATTGAGTTTTTGAAATTTTTTCTATAAAATTTTCAGTAATTTTTACCTCATCATTTAGATTAATTGTTCCACTACCACTACATGGAGCATCAAGTAATATTTGATCAAAAGAAAAGAAATTATCTATGTTTCTAGAATCTTTTTTCATTACATAAACAGAAGTTGCACCTTGTTTTTCAATATTATACTTTAATTTTTCTATTCTTATGTTATTCATTTCACAAGCTGTTATATGTGCCTTATTTTGTGTTAGTGCTGCTATTTGTGTTGTTTTTCCTCCAGGAGCTGCTGCCATATCTAAAATATCTTTTCCTTTTTCTGGATTTAATATTATAGGAGGTAGCATAGAAGATAAACTTTGAAGATATATTTCTCCATTTTTATAAATAGCTAATTTTTCTATTTCACTTTCAGTTGCACTTTCTAAAATAAAGGCTTCTTTACTCCAAGAAACTTGTCTATATTTTATATTATTTTCTTCTAAAACTTTTAATATTTTTTCACTTGAACTTTTTAAAGTATTTACTCTAAAAGTTACCTTTCTATTTTTAGAATACCCTTCTATAATTTTTTCTGATATACTTTTTCCATATTGATTTTCTAATTTTTTTATTAAAAATTCTGGTAATTCAAATTTCATTTTTTCACCTATTCTTAATTTTAACTATTTCTCAAATTAAATTTATTTATCATTTCTTTTGTGGCAAAACCATTTTTTTGAGTTACTTTTTCTAAAAATATTATACCATCTAAATGATCACATTCATGTTGTATATCTCTTGCAGTAAATCCACTTACTTTTTTTACTATTTTTTCTCCGTTTTCATTAAAATATGTAACTTCTATTTGTTTATATCTTTCTACTTTTCCTCTTATAGTTGGTACACTTAGGCAACCTTCAAATTCACTTTCTTTTTCTTCTGAAAGTTTTCTCCAACTTGGATTAATCATTACAGTAGTAGGTACATCTTCACAATCCTTATATGAACATTTCTCTTTTTCTATACTTATTACTATAATTCTTTTATTTATTCCCACTTGTGGTCCAGCAATTCCAAATCCACCCGTAAATTTTAAGGTTTCTTTTAAATCTTCTATATCTTCTAAAATTTCATTATTAATATTTTGAATATCTACCTTTTTGCATACAAGATTTAAAACTGGGTCTCCTACTTCTCTAATTTTTAATATTTTTCCCATAAAATCACCTTGATTTATTATTTTCTATATTTCATATTTTTTATAATAAAATTTTAAATTAATTTCTCTGCACATATAATGTTTTTAAATTCTTTTGCAAGTTTTGCAAAAGCTTGTTCAGAATTTTTTATAGTTTCACAAGATACACAATATGCTATTCTTACATATCCAGGGCAAGAAAAGGAACTGCCTGGAACAAATAATAAATTATATTTTTTTGCTATACTACAAAATTTTTTATCATCTGTTATTGGAGTTTTCACAAATAAATAAAATGCGCCTTGTGGATAAATGGCTTCAAAACCATTTTTTGTAATTATATCATATAATAATTTTCTATTTCTATTATAAAATTCAATATCTGTTTTCACATCTAAACAATAAGGTATAACTCTTTGAATTAAAGATGGTGCATTAACAGAGCCTATTATTCTATTTGCTATAGTTACAGCTTCAATCATTTCTTTAGAATTTTCTTGAGTATTTGGAATTACAACATATCCTATTCTTTCTCCAGCTAAAGAAAGTGATTTGCTATAAGAATATACAACAAAGGAATTATCATAAAACTTGGTGATATAAGGTACAAATGTATCATCATAAACCAATTCCCTATATGGTTCATCTGAAATTAAATATATAGGATGACTGAATAACTTTTCTTTTTCTTTCATTATTTTAGCTATATTTTTTATTATTTCTTCGCTATATATAACTCCTGTTGGATTATTGGGTGTATTTATTATAACCGCTTTTGTTTTATTATTTATGCTTTTTTCAAATTCTTCAATATTTGGCATAAATGAGCTCGTATCTGCTGGTATTACTTTTACAATTCCATCATAATTTTGAATATAATTATTATATTCTGAAAAATATGGTGCAAACACTATAACTTCATCTTCTTTATTTAATATTGATTTTAAAACTATATTAAGACCACTTGCTGCACCAACAGTCATTATTATATTTTTAAAATTAAAATCTGTTTTAAATTTTTTATTTATATTTTCTGCAATTTTTTCTCTTACATCTTCATATCCGCCATTACTCATATAGCCATGAATAAAACAAGAATCTTCTTCTTTTATTATTTTTAAAATTGCTTCATTTACTTCTTTTGGAGCAGGAACATTAGGATTTCCTAAACTAAAATCATACACATTTTCTGCTCCATATATTTTTCTTAATCTATTTCCCTCTTCAAACATTTCTCTTATTACTGAATTATTTTTTACTAAATTTTTCATTTTTTCTGAAATCATTTTTTATTCACCTACCAATTTTATATGATTTAGGCGGAGATTAGCCTCTCCGCCCATAGCTATCAACTCCCCTTTTACACTCTCACCTGTCTGCTAATTGGCTTCTCTTGCTGCTTTTGCTTTCTGAAGTTGATTATAAAGATATGGATTGATATGTTTTATTCCTTCCATAGTCTCGATAACCTCTTCTTCAGAAACTCCATGAAGTTTTGCAATATCTTCAATGGTCTTTCCCTGCAAGAAGCCCGCGGCATACTGTCCCATGTTGAATATTCTTATCCGTTCTTTTTTTTCATCTTCTGAAAGATTTTCCGGATTCAGAGCATTCCAAGGTTTGTTATTGCACATTTTTATTCCTCCTTCTTAATTAAGCAAAGTTTGTTATCGTGCAACTATGTTTAATATTATACTACATTTTACAAAAAAAATAAATACTTGTAAGTATAATTATATCAACATCTTTTATGTTTTTATAATACTTTAAGTATTTATTTTTATAAATTTTGTTTAATTTTTTATCTAAAATATGAATTTTATTAGTATTTTCCGAGTATCCTTACATATATTCCTGACTTCTTTATTTCTTCTATAGCTTTATCTTCATCACTATTTTTATTAATTGAAACATCTATCCAAAAATAATATTCTCCAAATACAGTCTTTGCAGGCCTTGATTCTATTTTTGTAAGATTTAAGTTATATTCATTAAAAATCTTTAAAACATTATACAAAGCACCTGGTTTATCTTTAACTGAAAAAATCATACACATTTTATTTTTTGAAATATTTTCATTTTCTTTTTTACTTAAAACCCAAAATTTAGTTTGATTGAACTCATTATCTTGTATATTTTTTTCTATTAAATTTATATTATAAACTTTTGCACATTCCAAGTTTCCAATACAAGCACAAATTTCTTCTTTCTCACTCACTTTTTTTGCTGCATAAGAAGTGCTTTCTACTGGTATTACTTTTGCATGTTTAAAATTTTTTTCTAAATAATTTCTACACTGTGCAATAGCTTGTGGATGAGAATATATTTCCTTAATTTCATCTAGCTTACATTTTTTATTTGTCATTAAATTTTGTTTTATATCTAATAAAATTTCTCCTATTACTTTTATATTATCAAACTTTATCAGAGTATCTATTGCATCTGTAACACATCCTTGTAGCGAGTTTTCTATAGGTACTATTGCAACATCTATTTTATCATCTTCTAATGCTAAAATTGTATCTACTATTGTTTTGTACTCTATTTTTTCTTCATTATTTTTGCAATAATTATTACATGCTTCACTTGAAAAAGTTCCTTTTGGCCCTAAATATCCTACTTTCATGAAATTTCCTTTCTGTAATTATTATTATTTCATTTTTATATTCTTACAATCTATTATATTTTTCACTTTTCTCATTTTAATTTATTTTTACAATATCATAACCCAAATTTTTTATAATATCATATCCTAAATCTCTTTCTTCACAAGATCTTACAACTATTCTTAAAGCACCAAAATTATTTTCTCTATTATTTAATACTTCAATATTTTTAATTCCAATATTATTTTCACTTAAAATTGTAGTAATTCTAGCAATAGCTCCATTTTCATCTTTTATACTAACATTTAATTCTGGCATTGTATTACCATTAATTTTTCTGTTTATAAAACTATCTCTATATTTTTTGGAACTCTCAAAATATTCATATAATTTTTCTCTACTATCGATTTTAGTTTTAAAATTTTCTAAAATATCTATAAATTTATTTAAAGAATTTAATATTTCTTCTCTATTTTCAACACATATATTTTCCCACATAACAGGATCAGAAGAAGCAATTCTCGTTATATCTTTAAATCCACCTGCAGCTAAAGTTTTCATTGTTTCTTCTTCATCATCTGATTTTTTTACAAGATCTACTAACCCTGATGCTACAATATGTGGAACATGACTTATTATAGAAGTTATATAATCATGTTTATCAGCATCAATAATAATAGGTATTGCTCTTATTTCTAAAATTAATTCTTTTAATTTTTCTATTGATTCATCAGAATTTTTCTTATTTTTAGTTATTATATAATATGAATTTTCAAATAGTAAATCTTTTGAAGTTTCATATCCGGATCTTTCAGATCCTATCATCGGATGCCCACCAATAAATTCTACATTAATTTTTTTAGTTTCATCTAATATTGTTTTTTTGGTACTTCCTGTATCTGTTATTATACAATCTTTTTTTATAACTTTTTTTAATTTTTTTACGTATTCTACAATAAAACTTACTGGAGTACATATAAAAATAATATCACATATGCTAAACTTTTCATTTATTTCTAGAGTATAATCTGTTATAACACCATCTGCATAAGCTTTTTTTAGACTATTTATATTTTTATCACATGCTACTATAGATTTTACTTTTTTAGATTTAGATAAACTTTTTACTAAAGAACCACCTAAAAATCCTATTCCTACAATTCCTATATTATACATTTCTTTCCTTTCTCTCTATTAATTTTTTCCAAAATATTAATTTATAATTTAATAGTACTATAGTTCTGTATTTGCTAATTTTATAACTTTTCATTTTTCTTTTTAATATTTAAATGTTTAAGAAATATTTTTTATATTAATATTTATAAATATCTAAAACTTTTCCTTCAATATTTTTTAATATGATTTCATTATTTTCTAATATTATATAACTATGTTCTGTTCCACCTTTTGGTAGAGATATAGAACCTGGATTAGCAAAAATAAACTCACCTTTCTTTTCAATAAAACCTTGATGAATATGTCCATATATCATAATTTCAAAATCTTCATAAGGTATATTTTCTATATTATATTTATGCCCATGTGTAAAATAGATTTTTTTGTTATTTATTTCAGTTAAAATATGATCTTCGAATTTAAATTCTGAAATCATTTCATCAACTTCTGCATCACAATTTCCTCTAATTACCATTAACTTATCTTTCAAAGAATTTAAAACTTCTGCCACTTTCATTGGAGCATACTCTTGACTTAATTCATTTCTAGGTCCATGATAATATAAATCTCCTAATAATACTATTTTTTCTGGAAGTTCCTTTTCTACTATTTCTTTTATCTTTTCTGCATAAAAAGCAGAGCCATGTATATCTGATATAACTAATACTTTCATAACTTCTCCTTTTAAATTTTTTACAATTATATCATTTAAATTATATTAAATAAAGATAAATAATTTTATCATAAAAACATTTTTGCTTGCTCCACTTATTCTTATATGATATAATTTTCAAAAATAAGAAGGAAGAAATTATGGATATTAATATAAAATTTTCATTAATTATTGAAAAACTAAATCAAAAAATTGCTGAATTAAATATAAAAATTTCAGAAGATGAAGATAATATTCTTCTAAAAGAAGAACTTAATACTCTCCTTAAAGATAAAGAATTACTTTATAAAGGAAACTCTAATGAATTTAAAAATATACTAGAAAAATATGGAGATATGATTAATGGATAATTTAGAAGAATTAACTTTGAAAATAGAAAATTTAATTGAATCAGAAAAAACTCATCATCCTGATAATATAAAGGTTTTAAAACCTTCAAATAGTAAAATGATTCTTCAAATTCTAAAAAACTTTAAACTAAAAAAAACTAAAGAACCTGTACCTAAAGCTGAAATGATTTTTTTAGGTGCTCCAACAGGAGCTGGAAAAGATACACTTGTTAGAAAAATTATGACAGATAATCCTGATAAAAATTATGTTGTATTAAATATGGATATGTTTAGACCTTATTATAGTCGAATAACAGGAGATGAAGAACAAATTTCCGATTCAGAATATGCTGTAAAAACAAATCAAGTTTCTTATGAAATTTATTATATTATTCAAGAACTTATTTTAAAAGAATTTCCAGGAACAAATATTATTGTTACTGGAACTATGCGAGATTTAGATTGGGTTAAAGAAATTATTTCAAGATATAAAAACGATTATAAAACACATTATTCTACATCTCTTGCAACACTAGCTGTACCCATTAAAGAAAGTGCTTTTTCTATTTTTGAAAGATATTTGCGTCTAGTAAACACTCGTGGTAATTCTAAAGCACCTTTAAGATATACTGATTTAGATTATCATAATGATACCGTTAGAAAATTTAGTTCTAATGTTTTATATTTTGAGCAAGATTTACACTCAAATAAAGCTACTTCTTTTTTCGATTCTATAAAAGTATATAGACGAAATAAGGATATCTCAGATCTTGCAGAAGATACGTTAGTATATGATAGCAAAACATCTTCACCATCAGAGTCAGCAACTAGTCATATTCAAAATATTATGCATTCTTCTGAAAAAATAGATAATGCAAGACTTTTTGAAATTTTAGATTTAATTGCTAAAAATTCGGATTACTTAAAATCTCAACAATTATTTAAAAGTATTTTAACAGATTTACAAGACATTTCTCCTCAATTAGGTAAACATTTAGAAGATTATTCAAAATAATTTTATATTTTAAAAAGTGCTAGATATAGCACTTTTTTTGATTTCTATTCTTTTTTATGGTATAATATATTATATAGTGACTTGGTTCACACTTAATAAGGAGGAAAAATTTATGTTTGAAGGAAATCTCAAAGGTTATCGGATCGGTCAGCGCAACGAAGTGTATCCCCCTGGGATAGGTGAAGGTTATCCTGGATATGATTACTATCACGCACTGCAGATGAAGCAGACTCAGGAAGCCATGATGCGCGATTCTCACTCAACTGTTGAAATCATCGTCGAGATTGAACCCGCACCCAAGAAAGGTACCTACATTGTGAGAAACAAAAGTACCTACGCCTACTAATTCCAACTCCTAAAAAAGAACTCATTTGTTCTTTCTGGCTCATTTGCCAGTTTTTTTATTTTAATAATAATAATAATAAGTAAGTTTTATTATAATTTTATTTATATAAAGTTTATCTTGGAATTCTTAATTTTTCACCTACATAAATTAAATTAATATTCTTAATGTTGTTTATTTTAGCAATTTCATTTATTGTTGTATTAAATCTAATGGCAAGCTCACTTAATGTATCTCCCTTTTGTACTGTATATATATTATGCCCTAAATCTGAAGTACTTTGAAGATTTCCATCATTTTTAATAGGAACTAAAAATTCTTCTCCTGGAAAAATTAAATTAGGATTTTTTATTTTATTTAAATTTACTAATTCATTTACTGTAGTACCATAATCTAATGCAATTTTACTTAATGTATCTCCTTTTTGCACTATATAAGTTATGTCTTGATTATAATTTTCTTCACTTCCTGTTTGAGAAATTATATCTTTGTTCTCCAAAAATATATCTTCTGTAAATTTATCTCCATCTACAAGTCCATTTATTCCTGAAACTTGAAGTTTATTGGTATATTGAAATCCTTCCCAATTTTGCCAATTTGTCTCTATGTTATTTTCCGTGCTATATTCTGCTACCCATAAAGGATATTTTAGGGCTAATCCCTCTCTGAAAACATTTCTAGCATTTGATGCATCACTATATATTATTACTTCTTTTCCTGTAATTTCTTTTACTTTTTCCAAAAATACTTCTGAAATATTGTTAATTTCCCCAACTGTTAAATTTCCAAATTCTTCAAAGTCCATTGCTAATTTACAATCTGGTGTTGTATTTGAAATTACAGATGAAAAAAACTCTGCTTGGCTTACAGCTTCTTCTTCATTTCTTGCAGTTAAAAAATGATAAAATCCAACTTTTAATCCGTTTGCTTTTGCATTAAAATAATTTATCTTAAAGTGAGAATCAACTATATTATCACCTTGACTTGATTTTATATATACAATTTCAATTCCATCATTTTTAACTTCTTGAAAATTAATAGAGCCTTGCCAATTACTAACATCAATACCATTTAATAAATTGCTACTTGATGGTGTTGTAGCAAATACACTTATTGGTGCTAATGTAAAAGTAAAAAGCAAAGCTATTACAAATAATTTTTTTAATTTCATCACATACCTCCTATCTTTTTTATAATATGATAGGAATTTTATTTTTGTGATTCTATATTTTTATATAATTTATTATTTTAAGTTTTTTTATACATTCATAACATCTGTCTTATTTGAATTCTTTATTTATGTAATCTAGCATTTCTTTAAATGTTAAAAAATTGTATTTTGAGATTTTATTAATCTCTTCTCTATCTCCATCTGAGTATTTATCATATATTGTAATTACATCTATTCCAGCATTTTGAGCTGCTTCAACTCCTAATAAAGAATCTTCAATGATTAATGCCTCTTCTGGTTTCATATTAAAATATTTCAATATTTTTTCATGAACTTCTGGATTTGGTTTTCTTTTTGTTACGTCTTCTTTTGCAACAATATAATCAAATACTTCGTTCATCTTAGCTTTTTCCATCATATTTTTATTAACTGTATCATAAGCTATTATGTTATTTTTACGAGTTGTTGAACCAATTGCAAGATTAAAACCTAACTGTTTTAATCTCAAAATTACTTTTTCAGCATCTTGTTTATAGTCAACTATATTTTCCATATAATCTTGAGAAATATCATATCTTAATTTCAAAATTTCTTTTGCTGTCATATTTGATTTATATTTTTCTTTTAAAAACTCACAATATCTTAAATATAAATCTCCTCCATCACTAACTTCTTTTAACGTTCTATCTCTTTGCATTTGAATATTAACATCATCTATTGTACCATCACCAATAGCTCTAATAAGTCTTTCATCAATTTCGTTCCATATCCCAACTGAATCTATTAATGTTCCATCAACATCAAATATAATTAATTTCTTATCTTTAAACATATTATCTCCTCTAACTGTCTTATTTTGTTCCAAATATTCTATCTCCTGCATCACCAAGTCCAGGAACTATATATCCATTTTCATTTAATTTTTCATCTATTGCTGCACAATAAATATCCACATCAGGATAAGTTTCTTGCATTTTATTAATTCCTTCAGGAGCTGCAATAATACATAAGAATTTCAATTTTTTTGCGCCACTTTCTTTTAACATTGCAATAGCATCCATTCCTGAGCCACCAGTTGCAAGCATTGGATCTAACACTATCACTTCTCTTTTATCTATATCTTTTGGTGTTTTATAATAATATTTTACAGGTTTTAATGTTTCTTCATTTCTATACATACCAATATGTCCTATTTTAGCATTTGGTAATACTCTAATTAAACCATCTAACATTCCTGTTCCTGCTCTTAATATTGGAATAAATGCATATTTATCTTCATCTAATTTCTTTCCAGTCATAGCACAAATTGGTGTTTCTATTTCTTTATCTTCTAATTTTGCATCTTTCATTGCTTCATAACAAAGTATTGTAGATATTTCACTAATTACTTCTCTAAATTCTTTAGTTCCTGTTTTTTTGTCTCTTAAGATTGTTAATTTGTGTGAAATTAATGGATGATTTAATTCAAAAACTGCCATTTTAAATACCTTTTCTGTATCTTATACAGACCTTTCTTTTATTATATTTATTTAAATTATTATTTAAAACTTATTATATAAAATTTCTGCTACACCATTTTCCATATTAGTTTTTGCAATCTCTTTTGCATACTTTTTTACATCATCACCAGCATTTCCCATAGCAACACCAAGACCAACTGTTTTCATCATAGATATATCATTACTATCATCTCCCATTGCTATTACATCTTCTATATCTATTTTTAAGTATTTACACAAACCATGTATTGCATTTCCTTTTGATGCATTTTTATTTATTATATTTGCAGACCAAGCTTTTGCAGCATGTTCATCTGGTGGATACACATTTTCTATTTTGATATCTGTTCTTCTTAAATTTTCTATAAATTCAATAACTTTTTTCATATCTTCTTCAGTTTTAGTTCCAATAGTTACTTGCAGAATATTATTTTCTTTTATTATTTCAAACAACTCTTCATTATTATCTAAAATAATTTCATATTTAACAAAATAATCTTTAGAATTTACATATCTACAATAACTTGTTTCTATTCTAATATAAAAATTATTTTCTATAACATAATTTGCTAATGTGTTACAAATGCTTCTTTCTAAATTACAAGAAAACAACTCTTCATCTTTCTCACAATCATATATTTGAGTTCCATTTGAACAAATAATATATTTATCACATCCAGCCATTTCTTTATATGCTTTTACAGCATCTTTTTGTCTGCCAGAACAAATACAAGCAATTCCACCCTTACTTTGAACATATTTTATTGCTTTTTTATTTTCTTCTGAAACTTTTTTATCATCAGTTAATAAAGTTCCATCTAAATCTAAAAATACTGCCTTGTACATAACATCTCCTTTAAATTTTTATTATAAAATTTAACTATTGTTTTTTATTTTTCTGTAATATGTTAATGCCTTTTCTTTTATATCACAGATATAAATATAACTCATATTTTATCTTTTAATTTAAATATTTTAAGCATTTTATCATAAAAAAGTTTAAAAATAAAGTGTTTATTTTTTCAATTTTTTAAGTGAGGTGTTTGATTTCAACGCCTTACCAAATATTATATTTGTGTATTATATTTAACTAAAAACGGCATAAAACTATGCTATTTAAGCATAATTTTATGCCACATATTTTTATGTTTTATTTATTAAAAACCTATTCTCTTTCTTGATTCTTCTGCTTTTATTTCTGGAATATCTTCTTCTGTAAAAGTAAGTAATCTATCCATATCTGTTATATTTCTTGTTTTCATAGCATGTTCAATTATTATTCTTTGAACAGTATTTTCAACAAATCTACCATTTCCAAAATTTTCAACTTCTTTTGCTTTTCTTAAAATATTTCTTACTTTTTCTTTTGCGCCATCATCAGCTTTAAATCCTTTGTCTGCAACTTTTTTCTCAAATATTTGCATTAATTCTTCTAAATTATAATCTTCAAAATCTATTTCATAACCTATTCTAGATTTCAAACCTGGATTTAAATCTCTAAATTTTTTCATTTCTTCTGTATAGCCTGCAAATATTATTATCAATCTTCCTTGGTAATCTTCCATTGCTTTTAAAAGTGTTGCTACGCATTCTGCTGAATAACTCGCATTAGTCCCATTATGTTCCATTATAGAATATGCTTCATCAATAAATAATACACCATCTAAAGCAGATTCTATTACGGCTTGTGTTTTTGGACCTGTTTGTCCTAAGAATTCACCAATTAAATCTTGAGATTGAACTTCTACTAATTTATTTCTCTTTACATATCCTAAATTATAATAAATTTCTGCTAAAAGTCTTGCCACCGTGGTTTTTCCTGTTCCTGCATTTCCTTTAAATATCATGTGCATATTGAAATCTGTAGTTCTATTTAATTTTTTATTTAATTCAATCACAGAAACAAATCCATTTATTTTTTCTTTAACACTTTCAAGACCTATTAAAGAATTTAAATCAGTTAAAATTTCATCTACTCCTCTTTCTTTATCCTTTTTAGTTTCCTCTAATATTTCTACATCTTTATTGGTAATTGTCTTTAACAAGTTATCATCTATACAATTCCCTGCATGTGTAAGAACTAGCCTATCAAATAAATTAATCACAAAACGTGCATTGCCAAAATTTCTACCAACTTTGTTTTTCATTACTATTTTTTCAATTTTTTCTATAACACCATCTTCTAAAGTAAATTCGTTTCCTTCTACTTCATCTTTGAAAATTTGAATAAGCTCATCTTTTGAAAAATCAGGAAATTCTAGTTCGTATCCTATTCTTGACATTAATCCTTGATTTGCATTTATAAATTCATTCATTTCTTTTGTATATCCAGCAAATATTATTATTAGTCTATTTTTATATAACTCCATAGCTTTGGTTATTGTAGCCATACACTCTGCTGGATAATTTGAAGAACCTCCACCTTTACTTGCCATTATAGAATATGCTTCATCAATAAATAGAACACCATCCAAAGCTGATTCTATTACAGCTTGCGTTTTTGGAGCAGTTTCTCCTAAATGAGAACCTATTAAATCTTTGCTAGTAACTTCAATAATTTTATTTTCTTTTATAAATCCCAATTTATAATACAATTCTGCCAAAAGTCTTGCTACTGTGGTTTTTCCTGTTCCAGAATTTCCTTTAAATATCATATTTAAATTAGCAAAACCTTCTGTATCTATTTTTCTGCTATAATCTAAATATTTTAAAAGATTTTTCACATTTTCCTTAACTTCATTTAATCCAATTAGTCCATTAATATCTTTTAAAATTTCTTCAACTTCTCTAGTTTCCATTTCTTTTGGTGCGTCTTCTTTTAAGAATGAATTTTTTATATCCAATTTTTTAAATTTTTCAAAAACTATCAAGTTATATAAATTATCAATATATGCATATTCATCTGTTAAATTTTTATTATAAGTAAATTTGATATAATTTTCTAATTCGTTTGAGAATTCTTCATCTATCTCCATTATGTTTTCTAATCTTTTTACTAATTTATCTTTTATTTTGCTAGCATCAAAACCATCTATATAAATTTTTTTATTAATTAAATCTTTATATATACCCGGGTGTTTTTTACTTATATCTTTAAAAATCCCCTCATTTTCAACAAAAAATGTAATTGATCTTCTGTTTCTCAAATTGAATTTTTCAATAGCTGTAAAAAATGCATCAACTCTATATTCATTTAAGGCTTTTATACTTTCAATATTCTCAAAAATAATAATATCATTATCATTATAAATTTTATCTACTTGCATTATCATATCTGTTGAATCTTTAGTTCTTTTAACTAACATTTCTGTATCTACCCATAGAGTACCTTTATTTGTAATATAATTAAATGTTCTAACATATCTATTTATAATATTTATAACTTTATCTGATATTATATTATTTTTTGTAAATAACCCTATATTAAAATGTATATATGGTAAATCTTCATTAAAATAATAATTTCTTATATATGTAAGAATTGAAATTACTTCTTGTTTTTCTTTTTCTGAACATTCTAATTCTTCTACAGAATGAACATATTGATTATAATATGCAATTCTAAATTCACTTTCTCTAAAATTTCTTTTATTTAGAATATTCTTTATTATATTTTGTTCATCTAAGTTATTTCTGACACATAAATATTTTATATATGCTGCAAGTTCAATTGGGGATTTATCAAAAATATATGAAAAATTTTCTTTCAAATTTAATTCTGATAAACTTAGCTCTCCATTTATTCCTTCATCTTTCTTAAAAAATTCATTTAAATTATTAAAGAATGAGTTGTTTTTTACATTAAAGTCTAAATATTTATAATATATCTTACCATTTTCTTCTCTTCCTAATCTTATTGCTTCTGCACTAAGTATCATTTCAGCACCAACAATATCCATAGTATTATGTACTAATCTATCTATTGTTTCAACAACAGAATTTATTGTATATTGATCATTTGAATATTCTATTTTTTCTTTATCTACTAGCATATCAAAAACTTTTTTTGGATCAAATTGATTATCTGCAATACACTTTTTTATATATGTAACTAATTTAAAAGGACAAACACTAGTATTAACATTACAGTAAGAGCATTTTAATCTTAAATCCATATCTAAATTATTTAAATTTAATTTCCAAGAATTTTTATATTCTCTTAATGCATATCCTACGTAAAATAAAAATATTTTTTCTAAAAGATCCTCTGAATCATCAAATCTTTTTGCACATAACTTTAAATATGAAAGTTCAAGTACATTTGTTGGTTTTTCTACAACTTTATCTTCCTCTTTTACTTTTTCTGTAATCATTGTATATGTTAATAAATCAGTTTCATATATAAATTTTGCCATTCTTATTTCATTTTCAGTAAATTTTCCCTTTATAAAATTTACAAAATTTTGTGTTTCTTCCATCTTTACTCCTTTACTTTATCTTTTGATTTATCTAATAATTTTCACTTATTGTTTCTGAAATTGCCTTTACTAATGCTTCCTCTTCATTTTGTATAATTGTTAAATCATTTTTTATATATCCAAGTTCAATTTGATAGCACTCTAAACCTTGATTTGATTTATAATAGTTATTTTTTGAATATGATGTATTTCTTCCATCAACATAAGCATTTGTCCCTATTCCTCCAACTTCTCTAATTGTATATAAATACGGGGTTTCTGTAGTAATAGGATAAGGCTCATATTCTTTCCTATTTGCTGTACTTTCAGCATCTTTTATCATTCTATTATTATAATTTTTTACATAAACACCATCAGACATTTTAAAAGATGTATTATTAGAATAATTTATACTTGAAGATTCTTTTATTTTATTTGCCATTTTACTTGCAAAACTTAAATCTGATTTACAAGGAGCATATATTTCAAATCCATTTAAAGTTTCAGTCCCATTATTAACATGTAGAGAAATCATAAGTTTAGCTTTTGACCTGCATGCTATACTAATTCTTCCATCTTCATCATACATATTTGTATATGTATAATCTTCTGTATTATCATCATCTCTAGTTAATTTTACTTTATATCCTTTTTCTTCTAAACTTTTCTTTAACTCCTTCGCATAATCTAAAGTTATATCCGACTCATATATAGAACCTAAATTTTCTCCTAAGTCACTTCCTCCATGACCTGCATCAATTACGATATCATAAACATCTTCTGGTAATACACTATCTTCTAAAGCTATTGTTAAAAAATTATATTCTTTATTTTTATAATTTTTCTTATTAAAAGAAATGCTTGCTTTTCTATTTTTTCCATCTTTTGAAACTGTATAATATTCAATATTTTGATATTCTGAAATATTAACTAAAGAATAATATCTAGGATCTATACTATTGTTTAATTTTAGTCTTAATAAAATATAATATTCTTTATTTGCAAGTTTATCTATTACTATTTCTGAATTAATTTCTTTTGTAGAAAATATTAAAGTATTTTCATTAAAATCATAATCTAACATATATTCTTCTTCATAATCTAAACCGATCTGTTACAACTAATTTTGCACTTTCAAAATTATCTTTTTTAATATTGCTTATTCTTCCGCTTAAATTAAATGCTTTACCATAAGTATAAAATTTATCTATTTGAGCTGTTTGATTTTGTATCATACCAAAAATTTTATTTTCAGCTTCTTTTTTTTCATTATGAGGCACACGTTTTTCAATAGTAATTGAAACTCCAAAAAATATTCCAATTACCAATAAAGCTAAAATTATTATTTTAAATATATTTTTTAGCATAGGCAAACACTCACAATATATATTTAGGTTTATTGACACCTATAAACTTATACTATTTCAGCTATCAAATCATAGTTTCTTACACTTAGAATTTTACACTTGATGAATTCACCAGGTTTTACCTTACCATTATTTTTTATAAATATAGTTCCATCTTCATTTGGTATATCCATATAACTCCTTGCACAAATATATCTATTATCTTCTGAAAAACCATCAACAAGTGCTTCATAAACATTTCCAATTTTTTCTTCTAATTTTATTTTAGAGATTTGTTTTTGTAGTTTCATTAATTTATCATATCTTGACTGTTTTGTCTTGTAATGAATTTGTTCTTTTATTTTTGCTGCTGGTGTTCCATCTTCTTTTGAGTACCTAAAAGCACCTAATTTTTCAAATTTTACTCTATTTACAAATTCATAAAGTTCAAAAAAGTCGTCTTCTGTTTCTCCAGGAAAGCCAAGTAACATTGTAGTTCTTAAAACAACATCTGGTATTTCTTTTCTTATTTTATTTATAGTATTTTCAATCGACTTACTATCGCTTTTTCTATTCATTCTTTTTAGAACTTTATCTGAAAAATGTTGAAGTGGTATATCAAAATAATTACATATTTTATCATTTCTTTTTACTACATCTATAAGTTCATCTGTAATACTTTCTGGATATGCATACAAAAATCTAATCCATTTTAAACCATCTATTTTGCATAATTTGTCTAATAATTCTGCAAGTTTTGGACTACCATATAGATCAATTCCATATTTTGTTGTATCTTGTGCTATTACTATTAATTCCTTTATTCCATTTTGAGCAAGTTTTTCAGCTTCTTTTAATATATCTTCCATTTTTCTACTAATAAATGGTCCTCTTATATATGGAATTGCACAATATGTACATTTATTACTACAACCTTCAGCTATTTTTAAATATGCTGTAGTATCACCTGTTGAAATAACTCTATCCATATAATCTAAAGTATTTTTAGACTTTGATTGTTTATGTATTAATTTAGAAATTTTTTCCCATAAACTATCATATTCATCTATACTTATAAATAAATCAACTTCAGGAATTGATTTTTCTAAGTCTTTTTTATATCTTTGAACTAAACATCCCATTACAACTAAATATTTACAATTTCCTGTTTTTTTATATTCTGCCATTTCTAAAATACAGTTTATTGCCTCTTCTTTAGCGGACTCAATAAATCCGCAAGTATTTATTATAATGATATCTGCTTTTTCTGGGTTATTTACAATTTCAAAATTCTCTTTCTTAAAAATTCCGATACACATTTCTGTATCAACTAAATTTTTACTACATCCGTAGAGATACAAATCCTACTTTCATTAATAGTTTATCTATGATTTAAAATCATAGATTTCTCCTTTCTCTTTTATTTAAAAAAGCATTGTTATAATTGCTGCTATTACAAAACCTGGAACTCCAAATAAACCTGTTAGTAATACTGTCCAACCTGTAATAGTTATTCCTATTCCGAAAAAAGAACAAATGCTTAATAAAATTCCTCCAATAATTGAATTAATTACAAATTTAATAATGATTTTAAAAGGTAAAGAAATTAATTTTAAAATTATTACTAAAACAAAAATTCCTATCAAAAATGATATTATATTCATATCTTTTCCTCTTTTCTTAAATAAAATTTCACATATTTATTATATATTAATTCTATTTTTTTTACAATAAAAAACTCAAAAAGCCTTTCGATTTATATAAAAAATGCGAAACAAATTATTTATATATTATAATTTATTTCACATTCTTATTTAATCTTTTATAATAATTAACATATTTAATTAAATTTTTTCTTACTATTTATGTGCTTTCTAGTTATCTCCATTAAATTTAATTTCGTAAACTCTTCAACTTGTACTTTTGATCTATCTTTTTTACTATTTTTAATTATTTCCTCTATTACTGCTCTTTTATTTTCCTCTTTTTTCATATCTATAAAATCAATAACAATAATTCCACTTATATCTCTTAGTCTAATTTGTTTTGAAATTTCTTTTGCCGCCTCTAGATTAACTTCTGTAATGGTTTCTTCTGCGTCATCTTTTCCAATAAATTTTCCAGAGTTAACATCTATTGCAACCAAAGCCTCAGTTTTTTCAATAGTTATGAAGCCTCCATTTTTAAGCCAAACCTTAGTATTTTCTATAGCTTTTAATTGCTTTTCTAAAGAATATTTTTGGGAAATTTTTTGATCTACTTCAATTTTGATATTTGAATTTATTTCTTCTAGTATATTTTTCACTAATTCATAATCTTTTTGATTTTCTACAATAATTTTGTCTAAGTTGCTATCTACTAAATCAACAATCGTCTTTTTTAATACTCCACCTTTATCATATATTTTTTGTGGATATTTTTCTATTGGTTTTAATTTTATATTTTTCCATTTATCAATAGTTTTTATAATATCTTCTTTTATATCTTCTTCTGAACGATTTTCAGATACTGTTCTTATTATTGCACCAGTATTTTGTGGCAAATATTTTTCTACAATATTTTTTAATCTTTCTCTTTCTCTTTCATCTTCAATTTTAGAAGAAACCGTTACAAATGGAGAATTAGGCATAAATACAATAAATCTACTTGTTAAACTTATATGAGTTGAAAGTCTTGGACCTTTTTTATCTACAGCTTCTTTTTTTACCTCTACTATTATAGGATCTCCTGGTTTAATTAATTTGTTTATTGGTTCTTTTTCTACTTCTTCATTTTTAGTTATATCAATTTTGGGAAGAATATCTTTTACATGTATAAAAGCATTTCTTTTTTCTCCAATATTAACAAAAGCAGATTGAAGTCCCGTTAAAACATTTTGTACTTTACCAACATAAATGTTTCCTTCAATAGACTTATTATTCTCATCTTCTTCATACTTTTCTACTAATTCTTCATCCTCAATTAAGGCTATTATTCTTCTATTTTCAGAGTTTAATATTACTAATTCTTTCATCTAATCATCTTTCTTTTTATTAAATTTATTCATTGCTGAATCTACATTATTTTTTATAATTTCAATAACAGCATCTTTTGCAAGTTCTACACCATTATCTAAAATTCTAATTTCTTCTTCTGGTACATACCCAATTACATGACTAATCATATCTATATTTTCTTTTGGTTTTCCTATCCCAACTCTAACTCTACAGAATTTTTCTGTTTTTATATGTTCAATAACAGATTTCATTCCATTATGTGTTCCAGCTGAACCTGATTTTCTTATTCTTATATTTCCTGGCTCTATATCTATATCATCATAAATAATTATAAGTTCATCTTCTGATATTTTGTAAAAATTCATAGCTTCTATAACACATTCACCACTTAAATTCATAAAAGTTTGTGGTTTTAATAAAATTACTTTTTTATTTTCTATTATTCCACTACCTTCTAAACCTTTAAACTTAGACTTATTTACCTTTATTCCATATTCTTCTGAAATTTTATTTATTACATTAAATCCCATATTATGTCTAGTTTTTGAATAATCATTTTCTGGATTTCCCAGCCCTACTATAAGATACATAATTTTTCTCCTATTATTTAAATACTTAATTAGCATAAACTTTTCGTGTTATAAAGTCAATACTAATTTTTCTATTTTTTATATAATAGAACTTTCAAATATTTCCTATTATATAAAAAAATAGGTATTAAATACCTATTTCTTTTGAAACCTTTTCTAGTATATCCATATATTCTAAAGTAACTTTTTTAGTATATTCTGGTGCTAAAGAAAATTCGGCTTCTATCATGTCTTTTTGTTCTTTTATATCGCAGTCTTCATAATCCTTTTTTCTAATAGTATTTAAAAATTCAATATATTCATCTATTTGACTTTTATTAAAATCCCATGGTTTCTTTTTACAAATAAAATGTATAATTTTTAAATTCTCAAAGTCTATTTTTTGAAAATCTCTATAATTAAATTTACTTGGATTATTACTTTTAATAAAATATTCTAAATGCAAAATAAACATATTATATACTAATGGTAAATGTAAATTTGGTTTTAATCTCCAATCTTCATAATATTGTTGAATAACATCTTGATCACCAAATTGTTCAAGTTTTTCTATACAGATAGGAATCTTTTTAGCTATTTCTAAATCTAAATCCTTTTTAGGTTCCACTACTAAAACTCCTGAAGTTAATTCCATATATTCTGGATCTATAGTACAATAATGACGATCTATAACAGCAGACATATCTTCAGCATCAAAGAGTTCATCAATATTTTTTCTAATATACATATCACTATCTAAATAAACAATTTTATCAAATTGAGTTAACGAAAACATTCTTAATTTATCAAAAGTATTGCTCCATCTATTATAATTTGTTCCAGAATTTTGCATTTTTATTTGCTCTGGTATTTCGATTTTATCTATTTTTATAACATCAATATCAAAAGATTTCAAAATATTTATAGTTTTTTCTGTTATATTGTTATTTATTAATACTGCTAATCTATATTTTGAGTTTAGCCTATTTAAACATTCTTTTAATGCTAATACTCCAATTAAATAATTTTCTGTTGTTAATACTGTAATATATGAATATTTTTTATCCACTTATTTCACCTCTTCACGGATTTTATATTTTAACTCATCCCAAATTTCTGTTGTCTTTAAAAATTCTTTGTAATGTTTTTTTACATTTCTATCATAATCTTCTAGTTCTGTAATTAAACAACCAAAATCACAAGTTTCAAAAGCAGTATTAATTTTAGGAATACTTTCTTCTAAATTCTTTTTAGTATCTGATATTATTTTCTTATAATTATCTGGTTCTGTAATATAGTAAAGTAATGGTTTATATTTTGTCCATCCAACTGTCGTTTTTAAAAATCTTTGTTCAATACCATTATCATCTAAAGCAATTCTTCTTAATACTTTTGGAAATTTATCTTTCATTAAAGAGGTAAATTTCAAGAAACAATCATGAAAATGATATGTTGGTACTCTTAAAACTCTTGCATCTTTTAATGCTAGTGCACAAGAAAAAAATGTATCTTCTCCTCTTGCACCAGGTGGATTGTAAAAAGCAGGTATTTTATCTAAATGTCTTAAATTTAAGCAAATTCCAGACCCCAATACAAAGGATTTTTTTCCAACTTCTTCTAAATATTCTGGTTTTTTAGTATGATTTGCCACATCTTTTTCAGCAAAAGCCATACTAGAATTATCAATTCTGGCTTTCTGTGCTTTTTCCCAATTTATAACTTCATTTTCTAATCCATCAATAAATTTCTTATAATCCTCTTCTTTAATGTTTTCATCATATTCAATATATGGAATTGGATTCATAAATCCGCATCTATATCCCATTGTAATTTCTGATTTTTCAATATATTTTATATGTTCTAGTATATCTTCTTGTTTTATCCACTCAATATCCTTTCCTTCTTTAACATTAGCTAAAGGATATTCATCATCATCCCAAAATAGTAAATAATCTATTTTTCTTTTTAATGCATAATATAAAATTGTATTTCTTGCTTTTGCGTAGCCTTTTCCCAAAAGTAAATTAGCATCTTCTGGAGATATATCATATTTTGAAATTATTTTCTTCTTATCTTCTTCTATATCTTCTGGTGTTATATATTTTATATTTATATTTTTATATACTTCAGGTAAAATTCCATAGAAATCTATTCTTGTTGTAAATTGATAAGTTAAATCATATAAAATAAAAATTGTAAAGTTTACTTTTGCATCTAATTTTTCTACTTGCTCTAATAAATATTTATAATAATTGTTTACAATTTTGCAAATATTGGGTCTACCAGTTATAAAACCTATTCCAAAGTTTATTTCCTTTTTCATAAATCCTCTTTCTAGCAAATTTTATTTTGCCTTATTCTATATTTCATAATAAAACATATTTCACAATTCATACTAATTTTCTTTTGTAAATTATCTTTCAAAAATATCATGTTCACAAGTTCTTAATAATCTATTCATAATAGCAATTCCTAAGCCTTGTTTTCTTACCCCTTCTATTAAAATTATCTCAGGTTTAATCTTATCTGCTTGCCTTAAAGCTGTATAAATATTTTTTGCTATACTTTCTAAGTCATTTTTAGAACCTATATTAATAAATCTACCTTCTGAAACATAAACTTTATCTTCATGTTCAGCAAATCCTAAAATAACAACATCACCCTTATATTCTTTTACGAATTTTTTTAAATAAAATATCTCATCTAAATCATTTGCACAATAAATTAATTTACATTTAGTTTCTGGTGCATAATGTCTATATTTCATTCCTGGACTTTCTACTTTTTCATCTTTTCTAATTTTTCTAAAAATATTTTTATCTATTATTACATTTCCTGCAACTTTTTCAATATCTTCTGGTGTAATTTTTCCTGGTCTTAAAATTACTGGTACTTCATCTACAACTTTTACTACTGTAGATTCTAAACCTATTTGTGTTTCTCCTCCATCAACGATAGCAGAAACCTTCCCTTCTAGTTCTTTTCTAATATCGTCAATATTAGTTCCACTAGGTCTTCCAGATATATTTGCACTTGGAGCAGCTATTGGACAGCCTGAAAATGTTATAATTCCTTTTGCAATTATATTATCTGGTATTCTTATTGCAACAGTATCTAATCCCGCTGTTACAATATCTGGTATAATAGGTTTTCTTTTTAAAATAAGTGTAAAAGGTCCAGGCATAAAAGCATCAATTAGTTTCTGCTCCATTTCCGTAACATCTTCTACTATATCTTCTATTTTTCTTCTATCTGCTAAATGTACTATTAATGGATTATCTGATTGTCTGCCCTTAGCCAAAAAAATCTTTCCAACAGCAATTGGATCTAAAGCATTTGCACCTATTCCATATACCGTTTCCGTAGGAAAAATTACAAGTTCACCATTTCTTATTAAATTGCATACTACTTTTAATTCTTCTGTATCAGTTTTCTCTTTCCAATTATAATACATAAAAATACAACCTCAGGATACATTATACTATACCTGAGGCTATATTGTCAAACTTATATGTTTTTTACATTTTTCTGATAAAAAATTTCTTTAATCTACTTATTATGATTTTTATATAGCAATTTGCATAATTAATTTATCATCAATCTGATTAATTTTTGTAAATCCATATTTTTGATAAAATCTTACAGCACTTTCAAAAGCTTCATAAGTATCTAAAACCAAATTATTGTATCCCATTTCTTTTGCCATTTCTATTATTTGATTCATTAAGTGTAATCCTAATTTTTTTGATCTATAATCACTTCTTACATAAAAACCTTTTAGCATACCTTGAGGCATTCCAATGTCTTTTAAAGAAATAGTTCCAATAAGCTCATCATTTTCAATAGCAAGTAAAAATTTGCCATTATTTTTAGGAAACTCATGATTTTCCATATTTCTAATTCCATTTTCCCATGCTTCAAATCCAAATTCTTCTATACATATTTGTATCCATAAATCAATTACAGCATCTTTATATTTATCTTCATATTCAATTATTTTTATCATATTTATTCCTCCTTTTAGACATAAAAATAGCAATACCAAAATAATATAGATTAATTTAGGTATTGCCTTTACTTATTTATTACTGCAAATTTTAATCATATATTATTTCGGACATGCAAATAAAAGATAGTGTTACTAGTGGAATCGCTACTATCTTGATTATTACCAAAAATCATAATATTTAATTGAATATTTTTCTTAACATTTTTTATCATTTTTATACTTCCAATTCATTTATTTTCATTAACAATGATATTATACTATATTCTTTTAAAAAATGCAATATATCTTTAATATTTTTTATATTTTATATCTATAGTATTAAAAAGCTCTTTTAATCTCTTTTTTTCTTATTAGTAGCTTTTGCTTTTTTTATGTTTACTACATTTTATACATAAATTATATAAAGGATAGAAACTTTTAAAAAGATTTACATTTTTTATGTCTATATTTATAATCATAAAAAATATATATTTATCTTTTATGAAAAAGTATAATTTATAATATTTAAAATAAAAAAGATGATAACTCTTTTAGTTATCATCTTAAAATTATATTAAATCTTATAAATATATTTCTTATTTTATTATTATCTATCATGCCTTATATGTTTTTCATCATACATTATTTGTTCTAGATTTTCTTCAGAATCATTATTAAGTAATTTCTGTTTAAAAAATTCTTTATATCCACATGCAATAATTATTATAACAATTACTGCAAAAGAAAGTGCTTTCCAAATACCACTATCTAAAAGTATAATTGCAAACATTCCAAATATTGCACTTATACCATACATTATTAAAACTGCCTGTTTTTGTGTAAAACCTTTTTTTAACATTTTATGATGTAGATGACCAGTATCTGGTTGAAATACAGCTTTTAAATTTTTTCCGTGTACTATTCTTCTTATAATTGCCCATATAGTATCAAAAATAGGTAGTGCTAAAACAAGTAATGGTGCAACAATAACTATTGCTGTATATGTTTTTGCTATTCCTAAAATTGAAATTATTGATAAACAATATCCCAAAAAATTTGAGCCTGTATCTCCTATAAAAGTTTTAGCTGGATTAAAATTATATGGTAAAAATCCACATAATGCCCCTCCTAATGCTGTAATTAAAACTATTGAAATAAGTGGTGAACCATTTAAAGAAAATATTATTAATAATGATAAACATGAAATTAATGATATTCCTGTTGAAAGTCCATCTAAACCATCTATCAAATTCATAGCATTTGTTATTCCAACAATCCATAAAACAGTTATAATAAGATTAAATATATCCCAAAAATCGCTCATATAAATATATGGAACTTCTAATGTATCTATTAATATTCCTGATTTTGCAACCACTAATGCTGATGCAATTTGAGCTATTAATTTAATTATAGCTGGTACACCTTTTACATCATCTATAAAACATACTATTCCAATTATTAGTGCTCCTATAACAAATGCTATAAGTTTATTTATATAATTATCTTGCTCCAAATCTATTGTATTTTCGATAGTCATTGTTATAAGCAAATATATAACCGATAAGAAAAAGCCTGCTATTACTGCAAGTCCACCTAATCTCGGCATAGTGATTTTATTAATACGTCTTGCATCTTTTGGCGTGTCAACTGCTCCTACTCTTCTAGCTAAATTTATTGTATGTGGTGTTGCCATAAATGCTGTTAAAAATGCTATCATAAATGCTATCGCTATATCTCCCCACATGTTTATATAACCTCACTATTTTTTCTATTTCATATTCTCTTTTTCAATTTCTTCTATCATTTGTAATCTTTCTGAATATCTTCCTTTCAAAAATTCTGAAGCTATCCAAATTCTAATTATACTTATTGCTTTACTAACAGTTAAATAACTTGCTGGTAAAGATAAAATATTAATATTTGAATGTTCTTTAGCTTGTTTTGCTGTTTCTTCATCATAACAAGGTGCACATCTTATTCCTCTAAATTTATTTGCAACAATTGTCATTCCAAAACCAGTTTTACATATTAAAATTCCTGCTGAACATTCTTTTTTTTGAACCGCTTTTGCAACTAATTCAGCATAAAGAGGATAATCTGTTCTTTCTTCACTATCTGTTCCAAAGTCCTTATATTCAATTCCTATTTCATCAAAGTATTTTTTTATCTCTTCTTTTAATTTAAACCCTCCATGATCTGCGCCTAAAGCTATCATCACATTTCCTCCTTGGTTTTATTTTGTTCACAATATATCACAGAATTTTCAATATTACAATATTATTGTGTTCTATAAATGTGAATTTTTTGTGAAATTAGGCACATTATTACTTTTTTTAAGAAAATACTTGCTTTTTAAATCTATTCATGTTAAAATATTTGAAGTAAAATTTACTTTATGAACCAAGAGGAGGTGCAAAGTTAGATGCCAAACATAAAATCAGCTATAAAAAGAGTAAGTGTAATTGAGAAAAAAACATTACAAAATAATATGATAAAATCAGCTTACAAAACAGCAATAAAAACTTTTGAAGCTGCTGTTGCAGAAGGTGATAAAACAAAAGCAGAAGAAACTTTTAAACAAGCTGTTAAAAAAGTAGATCAAGCTTGTACAAAAGGTGTTATAAAAGCAAATACTGCTTCTAGAAAAAAATCAAGTTTATCTAAAAAACTAAATACATTAAAATAATCGTATGAACTACGATTATTTTTTTTTACTAAAAATTTTATTTATTAAAATGAAATGCACTTTATTTAATAATTAATATTAGTAAATAAAATTAATATGCCTTATAAAACTAATTGCAATTTATTTTTTATCAAAGATTCTATTTTTTAAATCTATTTTAAATTTTTTTTATTATAATACTTATTTTCTCTGTATTTCCAGATTTTTCATTTGTTTTTAAATATATAAAGTGCTATTATTAAATTAATATTCTAACATATTTTAAGGAGATTAATTATGAATAGCTTACATATTTCATTAAAAAATAAAAAAACAAAACATTTGGTTAACATTAACCTAATAATATCTTCTATTATTTGTATTTCTAGTATTATTGTACTTTTGATCTATAATAAATACTATATATCTGCTTACTTATTTGATATTGCAATTGTACTTTTTAGAACAGGATTATTTGTTGCAACTTTTTCTATCATCTTTGGAATATTTTTTGATAATTATTTAAATAACTAAAAAAAGAACTTGAAATATAAGTAAAAAATTACTCATATTTCAAGTTTGCCTTAAATTTTTGAAATAAACTATTGATATATAATATTATTAATAGTTTTTAGCATTTATTTCAAAGAAAGCTTGTGGATGTTCACATACTGGGCAAACTCCAGGAGCTTCTTTACCAATAACTATATGTCCACAGTTTCTACATTTCCAAATTTTTTCTCCATCTTTGCTGAATACTAATCCACCTTCAACATTTTCTAATAATTTTTTATATCTTTCTTCATGTTCTTTTTCTATTTTTCCAACAGCCTCAAATAAGTAAGCAATTTTATCAAATCCTTCTTCTTTAGCTTCTTTTGCCATTCTGTCATACATATCAGTCCACTCAAAATTTTCTCCTTCAGCTGCTGCTTTTAAGTTTTCTGCTGTTGTTGAAATATCTCCACCATTTAATAATTTAAACCATAATTTTGCATGTTCTTTTTCATTATCAGCTGTTTCTAAAAATATAGCAGCAATTTGCTCATATCCTTCTTTTTTAGCTTTACTTGCAAAATAAGTATATTTGTTTCTTGCTTGAGATTCTCCAGCAAAAGCCTCCATTAAATTTTTTTCTGTTTTTGTTCCTTTTAATTCTGGCATTTTCCATTCCTCCTAATTATTTATTTTTACAAGAACTGCAAATTCCTTCTAATGCAATTCCTTTTTCAGAGATTTCTACTCCAGTTTGTTTTGAAATGCTTTCTTTTAATTCATTATATTTAAAATCATATTCAAAATCAAAAACTTTTCCACATTTGCTACAAATAGCATGATTATGTGGTTCTTTTACATAATCATATCTATCTGGTCCAACTAACATTGATATTTTTATTATTAATTTATTTTCTACTAATAACCCCAAGTTTCTATAAACAGTACTTCTACTTACTGCAGGATCTTTAGTTTTTACAGCTTTATAAATATCTTCTGCTGTTGGATGATTATATGATTCTTTAACTGTTTTTATTATTTCTTCTCTTTGTCTTGAATAGTTTTTCATAAAAATCTCCTATAAATTAGGATTAATTCCTAATTTTACGATACTATTATATCATATTTTATTTTTTTAGCAAGCATTTTTTATAATAAAAATAAAAAGTTATATCTTGTTAAATTTGATTTGTTATGTAAACTATGTTATACTATATATGTAGCAATAACAAGTTTATTAGGAATAAAAGGAGAATGTTATGAAAAAAGAAATTATTGAAAAATTATCAAAACGGTCAAAAGACTTATTCTTAATTCATCCGATTACAGACAGTCGGCTTGAAAAATTAGCTGAACTAATCTTAGATAATAAAGATGAGATTCATTCAAAAAAAGTTGAATTTGAAAAAAATCATTCATCTTCTGATGCTAGTGAAAAGTGGGAAAAATCTTTTCTTAAGATTGTGCTTATGTGTTCAGATGGTACTACAAGAGATTCAGATATTGATGATTTTCTTATAGAATATAGTCTTTCGGAAGTTTTAACTCAACTATCATATGTGGAATTAAAAGAAACGAAAAGAAATAAAATCACTATAGCTGTTCAAAAGGAATGTTTGGCAGCAGCTAGAACAATTTTTGCTCGCATGCAATCTTATGAGTCAAATTTCAGCTGTTGTCCTCCCACAAATAAAATGCGGGAAAATATGTCACTTATAGGTTCAATTTTTTTACAAGTACTAGGTGACAATCTCCCAACAGGAAAAAGTATATTATTAGAGAATCAAAATAGAATTAAAAAGACTCCAGCAGTTGGTAAACTGTATTACGCTTGTGGCTGTGGCTCTCTTTCAGAATTTTTACACTTTAAAATCCTTATAAGTAAAACTTCTGAAAACAAAATAGAAATTTTCTATAGCCAAGATATATCGCCACTGTATAAGCAACTACTAAACGAAGCTACAGGATTGAGTATCACTATACCAGAAGAAGATTTAAACTATATCAAAAAATCGGTGGATTTATTATTCCAAACAGAGCTCGTCAATTGACGAGCTCTGCTTTTTTTATTTCTTTTCTAATTTATTTTTCTATTTTAAAATATAATTTCTATATTTTTAAAATCCTCTAACTTGTAAGTTTGATCAAAATCTATTTCCAATACTGTACTATTTTTACTATTCGTTAAAATATCTACAACAGGTTCATATTTATAATAGTAGTTTGCGTCTTTTTCTTTTAAAATCTCTAGATTTTCATTGTATCTGTTAATTCTTAAAGTATAATCTTCTTTTTTTAAAGATATTCCAGGTTTTAAAGTAATTTCTATTCCTCTTGAGTTAACTATATAGCTTTCAATTAAAGCATAATTTGTTTCACCTATTTGAACTGGTACAAAATTTTCATCTTCTTTATCATATACTAAAAGAAAGTTTAATGAATATATCTCCCCTACAGAAATTTCTTTTTCTCCCACCATTTCATTTTCAAAAATATAATTATAATTTTCATAATCTACTTTACTATTTACTTTTTTTATTAAATTTAAATCTTTATTTCCTTTTAAAATTATTTCTGAATTTTTCTCTGCATTTTCTGGTTTATCTTCAAGCACATATCTTTCAATATTTACTGTTATTTGATTTTCTTTATTTACTTCATAATTAAATTTATAAAAATTTGATTCTAAACTATCTTTTAATTTTGCAATTTCTTCATCCTCTTTATTCGTTAAATTTAAATCTATATTTTTAGAAGAATCTTTATAATTTATAAAAATTTTCATAGACTTTGAATCTACTATAGATAAAATCTGAGTAACATCATATTTATCTAAATATCCATCTCTTGCCATTACTTGTGCATAATTATTTAGATAAGATAAGTCTAGAACTTCTTCTTTTTCTTCTGTAAATAATTCTTTAAAACTTGTTCCAGATATGTTTTGAACTACAACCTCTGCATAATGAATTACTGATTCAAAGTTTACTGTGTATATAAAAATTATTAAAAGAATTAGTATAATGATTTTTATTTTTTTATGTTTTGTTTCTTTTAAAATATTTCTTCCTAGAATTATAATTGGAACACATATTAAAGCAACTATATAACTTATTAGTAATATGCTATTCCTTAGTAAATAATGAACATTACTTTTTACATACAAAAGTAATACTAAAATCGCTATAACTGGTATTAAAAGCAATATTCCTTTTATAATTTTTTTATTTACAATCTGTTTCAAAAAATAATATATGTATAAATATAATATTTTAAATAAAAATAATATTAATATAATATTTGCTATTAAAACTAATATTTCTTTTACTATATATAATGACATTTCTCTTAATATTTCATTTGATAATAAATTTAGTGGGACCATTATAAATCTTAATAAATATTTACCAAATACAATTATTGTACCTAGTGTTATCATTATAGAAATTATAAGAGCTAAAGCTTTTATAATCTTTTCTTTTTTATTAATCTCCAAAAGCTCCACCTCCCACTATTTTACCAGTTTTTACATCTACATAAACTTTTACTCCATTTAATTGCATATCATCAAGTCTTGTAAATACATAACAATCTACTTCATATTGAGTATAAACTTTGTCACCTTCATTATATTTTCTTGTATAAAAATTATTAGGTTTTACATTTTCTCTTGTAACTGTTTGTGTACTAATATCATAAGCTCCGCAGATTTTTTCTGCTTCTTCAAATCCTTTTTCTGCAATTATGCTTGCCTCATCTTCGGAGATTTTTGAACTTGCTAAATTATATTCTTTCATAAATTCGTCAATATTAGTGGCAAAAATATTAGTATCCAAATTTTCGACTTTTTTATCATAATCTATTTTGAAATTTTCATGTTCTATTTGATTTTCTATTACTGATAAATTTGTGTTATAAATACAATCTGTATTTACTATATTACTTACAATAAGAATATGAACTGTATATTGAGGATTAGCATTTTCTATTTTACTATAATTATATTTAATATTTCCAACATTAACTTTAACTTCTATTTTAGGAAGACTTGAAACTGTTAAAATAATTTCATTATTTAAAAAAGTTTCTTCATTAATTTCTTTTTCAGATTCTATTGCTATATTACAAATTTGTTTATATTTTTCATAATCTGATAAACTTGTTATTTTAGCTTGATATATCCCTGAATCTTTAGAATTAAAAAGATGAGTATATTTATATTCAATTCCATCTATATAATTTCTAGAATATAGTTGTTTATATTCTAACTTTTTAGGATTTTCACCAATTATTAAACTGTTTAAAGTTCTTTTTATTTTACTTAAATTATCTATTTTTTGAGCAACAACTGTTCCACCGGTATTACCTAATTTTACAACAGCTCTATTTTCATTCTTTTCTAAATTAATTATGTAATTTTTACTAATTGTTTTGTAATCAAACTCTATAAAACTTTTAGAATGAAGTTTGTCAATATCATCATCTGTTAAAACTTCTCCATTTTCATCATATTCTTTTATAGAATTTCCAAGTAAAGCTTTTAAATTATTGTATTTCTCTGTGTCTTTACTAAATTCATAATAATTTCCCTCTTCATCTCTATATACAATTCTATCTGGATTTGCTATTTTCTCTCCTATTGTTGTTTCGTTAAAATCTTCATCTATTGAAAAATTAACGATTTGGTAATTATGTATTGCAATAGTAAAAACAATTCCTAAAAGTATTAATGCTAAAAATGTTAACGTTATTACAACGACTATTGTTCTCTTTTTCAAACTATCCGCCTCCTTTTATAATAAAGGTAGTTTTTTATAAATAAATTATTATTTTATTTTTTTTACATTTTATCACATAGTATTTTCTTTATCAATCACTCCTCTTCATAATTATTTTCACTATTTTTACTATTACAACTGGAATTAACCGCCAAAATCGTTGCTAATGTATCTCCCAGTTGAGAGAAAAAAGTAGATAATATATTAATCTCTTCTTCACTTTTTCCTTTAGCTAATCCTGCTGCAACAATAGAGATAAAAATTACAAATTGACTTGAATCCATTTTTAATATCTCCTTAAAGCTTAATAAAAATTTATTAAATATTTTCAATTTTCTATATATACAAATAACTTTAATAAACAAATCCACAATTTATTTATAAATTGTGGATTATTACTTTAAATTGTTGGCAGTACTGTTGTACTACTTGCACCTTTTCCAACTACATCTGGCATTATCTTGTTCCAAGTTAAATTTCCTACTATTCCATCTTGAGAAAGTCCATTTTTACTTTGATAAGATATAACTGAAGATCTTGTTTTAGTTCCAAATACTCCATCTAATCCTCCTGTATCATATCCAAGAGTTGTTAATGCATCTTGTAATATACATACATATACTCCTCTGCTACCACTTCTTAATAATGGGTATCTAGTTGCTACTTGTCTTTCGTCAAAGTGTACCCATCTAGGAGTTAAATTTGCAGGCTCAACGAAATTCCAAATTCCAGAAGAAATTGCTAAATTTCTCATTTCATTTCTTTGTGTATTTGTTAAATTTTGACCAACATCAAAAGCAACTCCAGCATAATGTTGAGAAAAAGTTCCATGACCTCCTTCCCAAGGTCTTTTAAAAGCAAACCCTACATAGATTGGTCTACCATATATATACCTGAAGCTATTCCATGCTTGCATAGCTCTTCTATCTGTCCATAAAAGTCCAGAATTACTACTTCCCCTAAATTCTCCAACTTTTAAAGTTCTATTAGAATTATATGGCATAGCTTCTGATTCACCTCTATAATATGTTTCCATTCTATTTGTGTTATTATTATATACTAAAATTTTTGCCATATTAAACTCCTTTCCTAGTTCTTCTTTATATAATATGAAATTTTATCTTTTTAGTGAAAAAATTATAATTTTATTTACAAGCCCAATTTTTTTATATATACTGATTATGGATTTTATTAAATTTTTATCATATTAACTATAAAAAGTTAATATAAAGGAAGGTATTTATGAGAAAAAGATTTACTACTTTTATAATAATACTATTCTTCATTGTATATTTTGTAGCCCCTATATTAGGTTTTTTATCAATGCTATCTGAAGAATTAGAAATTAATTTTAATCCATTTGATTATGCAAGGATTACCGATATTGATTATACTGCAGTTGTTGCAGATAGCGAGGAAAATGGTGGGAAAATTTTTGTAACAGAAAGATTAACATTTGATATTCATGCAGCATCAAAAGACAATCCATTTTGGGAGTTATGGAGAGATCTACCAGAAGATACTATAGATGGTTTGCCAATTAAATATAAAGTTCATTCTGTAAAACAGATTTTAGATGATGGTACAGAAATTGTATATGATGAAAGTCCTAAACTTTATTGGGACGATAGTGATTATCTTAGCTCTTCAACTAAATATGGACCAGGTAAATGGTATCATAGTGAAGGACCATATAATGATTATAAAAGGCAATATGAATGCCTTCTATTCTATGTTGATGGATTATACAGAGAAAAAGTGACTTTTGAAATAGAATATGAAATGAGTAATGCATCATTATATTATAATGATTGTTCAGAATTATACATATCACTTTATTCTGGAAACACAATAAAATATCTAAATTCATATAAAGGTAAAATATTATTTCCAAATGAACTTATGCCTCAGCCTGGAAATTATGAAGTTCATACTTATGGAACAACAAATTATGATTTTCCATATGCAGAATCAAATACTGTCATTCCAGGATATCACACTTTTTACTTTAATCTTGGTAAAAACGATTTAAAATTTACACCAGATAATAACTACATTGAATTTGCTTTAATTTCATTTGGAGATGATAAACGTTCTTTTACAAATTATGCTCCAGATAATTTTTATTCAGATGATAATGTGCTTACAGAATTAAGAGATGAACAAGCAGAATTTGAAGAAGATGCAAAAAAGTCAAAAAGACATAAAGCTTATTTATTTTTAGCATCTATAATTATTTCATCACTAATAATATGGTATGTTTTAAATATAAATAAGAAAATGCATAAAAAACATAATTTTTATAAACCTTCTATAAATTTTGACTACTTTAGAGAAATTCCAAGTAATCTAGATCCTAATTTTGCTGCTAGTCTAGTTTTCTGTAAAAGTAATAAGAAAAAATATGATAATGATGGGTACTCTGCTACAATTTTAAGTTTAGTTAGAAAAAAATATATTACTCTTCAAAAAATTAATGAAGCATCTGGTTGGACTTTTAATAATGTTAAAATCGTAATTTTAAAAAGACCAGAACCAATAACACAAATAGATATATATGGAAATATTACAACAAAAGAAGATGAAAATTCTTTAACACCTACTGAAAAACATTACTTTAATTTAATACTAAAATATTCTTCTTATGAGATTGAATTACCAATGAGTACTCTTCAAAATAAAGTTTATTCAGATTACGAAAATACTGAAACTTTTGTAAATAATATAGAATCTTCAGTAACAAAAATTGGCGTATCTGATGGATATTATCAAAAATCTAACTTTACTGAGCCAAAAAATCATCTACGTGCACTTTCTAGAACATATTGTATTTTAGGATTAATATTAATTATTATATTTAACCTATTTTCGTATTTTTCATATTTAGGTTTAGCCTATGGTGCTTTCTTTATAATAGGATTTGTATTAATACTTTCTTCTATATATTTAAAAAGAATTTCATCAAAATATGTGTTACTTACACAATTTGGTGAAGATGAATATGCAAAATGGAGAGGTTTATATAATTTCTTAAATAGTGCTACTCTAATGAATGAAAGAACTGTAATTGATCTTCCTTTATGGGAACAATATTTAGTATATGCAACTGCATTTGGTATTTCCGAAAAAGTTATAAAAGCATTACAAATTAGATGTCCTGATATAAGCTTTAATGATAGTGATATTTTAAGTAATCCTTATTATAGGTCTAGAACTTTCTATCATTCAAGTCATTCATTTAGACATGCTACTCACCATGCAGCTTATGTATCTCGTTCATATAGATCAGGTAGCTATGGAGGAGGTTTCGGTGGTCACGGATACGGCGGTGGAGGCCGCGGAGGTGGCGGTGGCCGGAGGAGGTCATTAAACTCTAATAAAAACAAGAGGAGTTATAATTAAAAAACTCCTCTTTTATTTTAATAACTATTAAAAAATTCTTAAACTTTAAATATATAATTATTAGAATATATAATTTTAATATGTAATTTTTTAATACTTTAAATTTTTATATTTATATTTTATAATCTAATTTAGTATATAAATACTTAAAACTTTATTGTTTTAAATATTGCATTATTTGTACTTTCATATTTAAATAATAAAATCCTTAAACTGCAAATTTGCTAAATTTAAATTTAATTCTTCTTCTATTTGATTTCTGTCAAATGTTTTACAAATCGTTTTTGATATATATTTTTCTGCAATTTTTAAAATATATTCATATTCTTTTATATCATCTGGAAAATAAATTCCACCTTTATTTTTATTTTTAATCATCCAACAAACTGCTGATAGCGCAGACATTGCTACAGGTGTAATTGTAGGAGTTTGCCAATATGAAGTTTTTAAATTTTTATATAAAAAATCCAAATTTACTCTATTTCCTACCCAAACAGGATTAAATTTTTCTCCCATAAGTAAAACACCTACATATTCTGTACCTGATTTAATTTTTTCTCTATATACAATTTCGTATTTTTCGGGATATATATATCCTCTTATTATTGTTTTACCATCTGCATTTTCTGTATCTTGAGGTTTATTTGGGGCTGGAATTGGATATGTATTTACTTTTGATTTTTCTAAATATTTTCTTGCAAATTCACATGGGGAATAAATAAATGCAACTGTTGGTCTATAAATTATTTTACCATTTTCTTTTAATTCTAAACTTTTAGCAATAGTAATTGTTTCTTCATGAGGAACTAAAAATCCTTCAAATTTTCCATTTGGATAATATGTGTTGCATTTTAAATCTGCAGCCATTTTATTAAATTCTATAAATCCCTCTTTTAAATCTATTTGTTTACATTTCTCTTCATAATCAATTTTTTCATGTGTTCCTATATTAACTGTAGATTCACTCAGCATCTCAAAGAAAAAAGAATCTATACACCAAGTATTAAATAATTTATCACTTTTAAATTCATCATTAATTATTTGAAGATCAATATCATTTACGTGAATTGTTTTTAACTCTAGCTTATATGCAATTTCGTTAAATTTATTTTCTTTTAACAACTTTTTCAACTCTTTATTTTTACTATATTGTTTATTTACAATAGACTCTATGCCTAATTTAACAAAATGAGATACAAGTCCTGGATTATCTCCATGTTGCAAAACAATTGGGTATTTATTTAAATCTGGATTTTTTTCATACTTTTTTCTTAAGTCTTGTTTTAATAGATTTTCATTTAAAATACTATACCAATTATCTGGCCAATCTGCTTCACCAGTATTTATATACATAATATTATTGTCAGCACACCATTTGCAAATATCTCTTGTTCCAACTGTATCTGCAAAATCTATTAAAAGATCTCCCTCTTTTAAATATTTTTCAAAAATTGATGAAAAATTATCTCTTGTTACATCATAAACTAAAAAATTGGAAACAATACCTCCTAAATCTATAAATGCATCAAATTCAAATTTATCTTTTGATAAAACAAAATAATTATTTTCATTGAATTTTATTTCTTTAGAAACTTTTTCATAAAAACTTTTTCCAACAGCTCCAAAACCAAACTGAAGAATTCTTCCATCAAATTTTATCATATATTTTTTCCATGAATTTTAATATTCATTTTTCCTTTCAATCATCAATATTTTGTTTAGGCTTTTTTATTTTAACTAATTTAGGTAGTTCATATTCCTTTTTTAAAAATACTTTTATACCTTTTTTCTGATATTTATATAATATTTTTCTTAAATCTTCTCTTATGATATTACTTATAATTAAAACTTTTTCTATATCATTTTTTATTAAAAATTCTGCTGATGGTAAGTCTTGAGCATAAATATCCCAACTATTATCAAAAACAGAAGAATCAAATTTGTATCTATTCATTCTATTACTATCTAGTAAAAACGCTGGTTTTGCATTATCATCTACTTTGATATCTTTTAAAATTCTTGCATATTTTATTAATCCATATATAATTTCTTTATTATCTGTTGTTGATAGAACTCCCTCTTGTTCCATTGTTCCATTATATACTGGTATAGGAATAAAATTTAATTTAGCAAATTCAATTCCTGCTTCTATACTTTCTATTCCTGGAAGATCTATTATTATAGCAGAATTATTGCCCAAATCTTTCACATCTTCTATTTTAGAAATTTGAAAATTATCAGATTGATATATTTTAAAATTATAATCTATCTCAACAAAAGGAACTGGCCTTACCCAGCTTGTCCATTTATTATTACTAGGTGCCCATATTTTATAAACTTCTTTACCTTTCATATTAAATCCTTTCAATTAAAACTGGTATATCTGCTGCATTTGAATCTATTCTTTTAGTTTTACTTATTCTTCCGTAATATCCAGCATGTTTTCCATCTATAGTATAAGAACCTAAACATAAATGAAATTTTTCACCTTTTTCATCTACAACCGGTATACTTTCAAATTTTTCTTGTGCTACATATTTTTTTGGATGTTTTTTTACGTCATTTATTATTTGCTCAAATTCTTCATCTGTACAAGCTTCTTTTATTGAAATTTTTTCTCCAACTCTACCATAAGCTGGTTTATAAATATATTTGGATAAGTCTTCTTTTTTATCAACTTCTTTTGTCTTAGGTAATAATTTTTTCCAAGTTTCAAATGTTAATCCTTCTTTTTCAAGAATACTCCAAACAAGCGGAAATCTTTTTGTTTGTGCAAATATAGCTATTGGATGATTACAAGACGGAGTTATTGTATTAAAGTATCCTTGCCAAAATTTAGGTTTAACTTGCATAACCCATTCTATTGGAGAAAATCTAATTATACCATCTAATTTTCCCTCTTTCCCACTCAAAATACTGTAAGCTTCATTATTTTTAAATCTAATGTGATCAGAAGCTCCATAGATAACTTCAAATCCTTTTTCTTCTAATTTATCTCCTATAAATTGCATAACTTGTCTATCATCACTAAAACAAGTACAATGAACAAGCATTATTTTTCCTTTGGTTTTTATTTTTTTTGAAATACTATTTAAAAATATTTCTCCAAAATTTTTAAAATAATATTTATCTTTTCCAAGTAATTTTAAAGCCAAATCTGGCATTAAAGATGCTTCTGCAAAACCTCCTGGAACATCACTATTTACTTCGCTCACTTTGAACCCCTGAGTTGTTGGATGAAAATCAAATCTCATAAGTCTAATATGAATATCAGGATTATAGTTTTTCATAGTTTTAACTTCTTTATTTATTTTTAAAGGTAGTTCTAAAATTTTTGCTGTTTTTAGGTTTTGATTTAAAAATTCTTCTGCATTTTTAGTTTCTTTATCTAATTTTTCAGTTAAACTTTCCAATTTTCTATGTTCTTCTTCAGTAATAACTAAAATATGTCTTGCAATAGTATTATTATCTAAAAATTGTGGATCCCATTTATAACAATCAAACATAAGATCTAGTCTATAATTTTCATATTTCTCTTTAGGAATAGATACCAATTTCATAATAACCTCTCTAATAATAGAACAAATATGAATATTTTAATAATTGCATATAAAAATTTATACAAATATCTACTTTTCTAATATCAAATTTTAATAAATAAAATTTGTACATAACTTTTAGCAAAACTTTTATATAAAAACTTTCTCATTATACAAAAAAAGAATTATTAAAATAATTCTTTTTTATTTTATCATATCTTTATATTCAATTTCAAGAATCCTTAAATATCAAGCTAAATTTGATTTTTGATATATATGATGTTATAATAAATACTGTAGTAACTCATGATATCCTCTATCTTTACTGAGGATCAGTCAAAAAATAGAGAGGAGACAAGTATATGAAAAAAATTTTTTCTCTTACTTTGTTAACATGCTTTGCAGTTTCACTAACTGCTTGTCAACAAAGTACTCGGCACACTGAAAAACTAGCAAATGACTGTGAAAACTACTATGTAAATGTCATTATGCACTCTGGCGAGCTCATGGAAGAAGATTTTACAATCAGTATAAGTGATAATACTGTTTTGCTATCTAGCCATGACGCTACAGGTAAGTCAGGAAATACCTATACGGTAAAAGACGACCTAGCCTCAGATATCCTTGCTTGTGCAGAAAAGCATGAAGATTCTTTACATGAATACAATTATTCCATAAGTGTAGATGACAACACAATTAGCGGTCTGCACTATTAATCAGTAACAAGTGAAATTATTTTTTTCCTCCCACCGTGCACTTCGCGTGGTGGGAGCTTACTTTATTTCTATTGTTTCATTAGTTAACGAACTGTATGATTTGCCATCGCTTGGTCTTGATTATGAATTTACTCAAAACAAAGTAATAATTGATACCAAGCCCAAAAATGAGGGATAATAAAACTAGTAACATCAGCTTAATTTTTTCAAAACGCCACGCAGTGTTTGCGTGGCGTTTTTCTTCACATATTTAATTCTTTTTTTGTGTAATTATTTTACATCATCATATTTTCTAATTTTTACATATAATGCTAATGCAATTACTACTATGCTAAGCATTAGATAATATATAGTTTCTGCACCAGCTGCTGGAATTTTTTTATTTGCAACAGTATTATCTTTTGCTTTATTTTGAGGTTGATTTGCAACTTTATTTGATGTGTTATTTACAAGTTTATTTTCAGTTTTATTTGTATTATTTACAGTGTTGTTTACAGTATTATTTGTATTTGATGTATTATTTGCTAAATTATTATCTTCAGTTACATTATTTGATATATTATTATCATCATTATTTTCATCTTTTGGATTATTAGAAACTTTTACAATAGAAGTTGCTGTTCCATCTAAATATGTATTATTTAATTTTGCTAATTCATCAAGATTTACTTCAAGAATTGAAGTTGTTTTTATTTCACTTTCTTTATATGAAAATGTGTATTTATAAATATCATTTTCATATATTTCATTATAATCTTTTTCATAATTATTTTCTTTATTAGTATTAATCATTCCTTGATTATAGTATGAAGCTGCTAAATTTAAATCTATTCCTAAAGAATCAGCAACAGCTAAATAATTTGTAGACATTATTTCAGCAGGAGTTAAAACTAATGCTATTATAAATAATGGATTTTCTTCTATATATGTTTCATCTTTTCCAAACGTTTCTGGTGATAATTCTAAATTAAATTTGGCTTTATTATTTTCTAAAACATAATCCATTTCAATGGCTATAAAATTTGTTTTATCATTTTCATCATAATCTTTTAGTATAATTTTTGAATCATTAACAATTACTTCATCTGGCGCACTATATTTTAAAGTACTTGTAGCTGTTACTGTATTATCACCTTCAATTGTTACTCCTTCTTCAGGCACAATTTCTGTTATACTGGTAGTTTCTATTTCTATATTACTAGATAGTAATTCTGCTAATGATTCTTTTAAATCATTTTTAGTTATATTTACAGCATAACTAATATTAGTTATTACCATTATTACTAATATTAATATTAATAGTATTTTGATTAATGTCTTTTTATTCATAATAAAACCCTCCGTAAGTATTTTATTTAAAAAATGCAATTATGTCAATTACATAATTGCATTTTTTAAACTAAATCTTTTAGTTTATTATTTTATTTCTATTAATTCATATTCTGAATTTCCAAGTCCTATTTTTTCTGAATGAGTAATTTGTGATTCCCAATTTGTATCAGGATGATTTATGTGGAATTTATCTCCATGAAATCTATCAATATATTTTTTATCTAATTTTTTCATATTTTCACCTAAAGCACTATTTTCAAATGCTGTTTGCTTATTTACTAAATCTGCGCAAGCTTTATCTAAAGCAACCATATCAAAAGAAGCAAGCATTCCAATATTTGGAACTATTGGTGCATCATTTTCTCCATGACAATCACAATTTGGTGATACATCACAAATTAAACTAATATGAAATTGTGGTCTATCTTTTACTACTGCATATGCGTATTCTGCCATTTTCATATTTAATATATCAGCTGCTTCGTCATTAGGTGCAGTTATTGCATCAAAGTTGCAAATTCCTATACATCTTCCACAACCTACACACTTTGTGTGATCTATTTGCGCTATACCTTCTTCATTATAAGAAATTGCTCCGTGAGCACAGATTTTTATACACTGTTTACATTTCTTACATTTATCTTTGAATACTATTGGTTTTCCACTATTATGCATTTCCATTTTTCCAGCTCTTGAACCACATCCCATACCAATATTTTTAATTGCTCCACCAAATCCTGTTCCTTCATGCCCTTTAAAGTGATTTAGTGAAATTACAATATCAGCATCCATTATTGCTCTACCTATTTTTGCCGTTTTTACATATTCTTTATTTATATCTACATAAGCTTCATCTGTTCCTTTTAATCCATCTGCTATTATAACATGACAACCTGTAGAAAATGGTGAAAATCCATTTGTATAAGCAGCATCTAAATGATCTAATGCATTTTTTCTTCCTCCTACATAAAGTGTATTACAATCTGTTAAAAATGGTTTTCCTCCTAATTCTTTTACAAGGTCTACTACTACTTTAGCATAATTTGGTCTTAAATAAGCTAAGTTTCCTGGTTCTCCAAAATGTATTTTTATAGCAACATATTTGTTCTTAAAATCTATATTTTCTATTCCAGCTCTTTTAATTAATTTTTCTAATTTTTGTAATAAATTATATCCTGGTCTTGCTCTAAAATCTGTAAAATATACTTTTGATTTTTCCATAGGTTATTCTCCTTTTTTTACAATTTTTTATGATTATATCACAATTAAATTTTTGTATCAAACATTTATATTTAGTTATTTTTCATTTATTATAATATTTTAATTTTTCAAATAAAAATGAGACTACTATTTTTGTAGTCTCTAAAATTTAAAATTCTACTTTAATAAAATTTCGAAAATTATTTTTTTAATTCTTCTAAAAATAATTTATTTAATAATTGTGGATTTGCTTTTCCTTTTGTTTCTTTCATAGCTTGCCCTACTAAAAATCCTAAAGCTTTATCTTTACCTGCTTTATAGTCAGAAATTGATTGTGGATTTGCAGATAAAACTTTTTCTACAACTTCTTTTATAGCATTTTCATCAGAAATTTGTACCCATCCTTTTTCTTCAATTATTTTACTAGGCATTTTTACTTCATTAAATAATTCTTCTAAAACTTTTTTTGCTATTGCAGAACTTATTGTTCCCTTATCTATTAAAGTTATAAGTTCTCCCAATTCTTTTCCTGTAAACTTTAAAGCTTCTGGTTCTTCTTCTCTTTCATTTAAGATTCTTGCAATATCAGACATTATTAAGTTTCCAGCTATTTTAGGATTCTTACAAATTTCTATAGCTTCCTCAAAAAGATTAGAATAATATTTTGAACTTGTTACAAAATTTGCTGCTTTTTCTGTTAAATCATATTCTTCTATATATCTTTTCTTCCTACTCTCTGGTAATTCTGGTAAAGATTTTTTTATATTTTCTATATATTCATCTGACAAATTTATTGCAACTAAATCTGGCTCTGGAAAATATCTATAATCATCTGCATCTTCTTTATCTCTCATTGGGAATGTTCTACCAGATATTTCATCCCATCTTAAAGATTCCTGCATTATTTTATTTCCATTTTCTAATTCTTCTATTTGTCTTTCAGCTTCATATTCAATAGCTCTTACAATATTTCTAAAAGAGTTCATATTTTTCATTTCTGTTCTAGTTCCAAATTCTTCAGAACCTTTTTTTCTAACAGATACGTTAACATCTGCTCTTAAAGAACCTTGTTCCATTTTGCAATCAGATATTTCTATATATTCGAAAATTGATTTTAATTTTCTCATATAGCTTTCTGCTTCTTTTGCACTTCTTAAATCTGGTTTAGAAACAACTTCTATTAATGGAACTCCAGCTCTATTTAAATCTACAAAAGTTCCTCTTCCATATTCATCATGATTTAATTTTCCAGCATCTTCTTCAATATGAATTCTTTCTATTCTTATTTTCTTTTCTCCCTCTTCTGTTTCTATTGTTACATATCCATCATAGCAAAGAGGTTTATCGTATTGAGAAATTTGATATGATTTAGGATTATCTGGATAAAAATAATTTTTTCTATCATTTTTACTATGTTTTTCTATACTACAATTTGTAGCTAGTCCTGCTTTTACTGCATATTCTACTACTTTTTCATTTAATACAGGCAATGTTCCTGGCATTGCCATACAAATTGGACAGCAATGTGTATTTGGCTCTCCTCCAAATTCTGTTGAACATGAACAAAATATCTTTGTTTTAGTTGAAAGCTCACAATGAACTTCTAGTCCTATTACTACTTCATAATCTTCTCTTGCCATTAGTTATTACCTCCTTTAAAGCTTGGTTTATTTTCTCTAAAGTTTGTATTTTGTTCATAAGTATATGCTGCTCTAAAAATAGCTTCTTCATTAAATGGTTTTGCTATTAATTGAAAACCTATTGGCATTCCATTGCTATCCAAAGCGCAAGGTATGTTCATACCTGGAAGCCCTCCTATATTTACTGGAACTGTACAAATATCAGCCAAATACATTTCTAGTGGATTTTCCGTTTTCTCTCCTATTTTAAATGCTGTAGTTGGTGAAGTTGGTGTTAATAATAAATCATATTTCTCAAATAATTTATTATATGCATCTTTAATAACTGTTCTAACTTTTTGTGCTTTTTTATAATATGCATCATAATATCCAGAAGAAAGAACATAAGTACCAACCATTATTCTTCTTTTTACTTCTGGTCCAAATCCTTCAGTTCTTGAATTCCTATAAATATCTTTTAAATTATCATATTTTTCACTTCTATATCCATAACGAATTCCATCAAATCTTCCTAAGTTTGAACTTGCTTCTGCATCTGCAATTATATAATATACAGACGTTGCATATTGCCCAACATCAAAAGAACAATCTTCAACTATTGCACCCATTTCTTCATATTTTTTTGCAACATCTAATACTGCTTTTTTAACTTCTTCGTTTATTCCTTCACCTAAATATTCTTTAGGTAGTCCTATTTTCATTCCTTTAACATTATTTACTAAACTTTTGGTATAATCTTTTTTCTCGATGTCCATAGATGTAGAATCTTTTTCATCATGCCCAACAATTAAATTTAAAAGCATTGCTGAATCAGTAACATCTTTTGTTATAGGTCCTATTTGATCTAGTGAAGAAGCAAAAGCAACTAATCCATATCTTGAAACTAATCCATACGTTGGTTTTAATCCAACTACACCGCAAAGTGATGATGGTTGACGAATACTTCCACCTGTATCACTTCCAAGTGTCCAAGGAGCCATATTTGCTGCAACTGCTGCCGCACTTCCACCTGAACTTCCTCCTGGTACTCTATCCAAATCCCAAGGATTATGCGTTATAAAAAATGCTGAATGTTCTGTTGAACTTCCCATTGCAAATTCATCCATATTTAATTTTCCAAGATATACTAAATCTTCACTATTTAGCTTTTCTATAACTGTTGCATTATATGGAGCAACAAAATTTTCTAACATTTTTGAGCTACAAGTTGTTTTTGTCCCTTTTATGCACATATTATCTTTTATTCCTATTGGAATTCCTGCAAATTTGCTTAAAACTTCTCCTGATTTTCTTTTCTCATCTATTTTTTTTGCTTTTTCTAAAGCCTCTTCTTCTAATGTTGAAACATATGCTTTAACTTTTGGCTCTACTTCTTTTATTCTTTTAAAATAACTTTTTGTAATTTCTTCTGAAGTTGTTTCACCCTTTTCTAACTTCTCTATTAGTTCATGAACCGTATATTCATAAAGTTCCATCTAATTTCCCCCTTCTCACTTTTAGAGTTTTTAAATTTTTCTTTATACTTTTAGTATAAAACTAAAGAAATACAATAAATTTCGAAATACTATTCTTATATAATTTATATTTAATAATTTTATTTATTCTTCATTAAATAATAAAAATGTGGCCAAGAATAAACTCTTTTTATATTTTTATTTTCTAATCCTCGATTTACTCTGGTATCCATTATATATGTTTTAATTCCTGATTCTTGAACCATACTACAATTTTTATAACTATCATCTATAAAAATGTCGACATTTTCAGATTTAGCTGCAATAAGCTTATTTTCTGCATTGATTATAAGTTTATCACAAGGAATTTTATTTTCTTTTATCCAAGTTTCTGTTGCTTTTCTAACATCAAAATTCTCTGATTCCCATCTTGCTGTTATTAAAATTATTTTATTTCCTTCATCATGAAGTTTATTTAAAATTTCTAATGCTAAAGTTTTTGGCTTTGTTTCTTTTACAATTTGTTCATAATACTTTTGTAAAAATTTATAATCTTCTCCGTCTTTCCAATCATTTAAATCTCTCATATAAAAATGGTTGTCACAATTTGTTTTTTCATTTAGTATTGGTTCTTTTTTTAATACTTCTGCTGTATATTCTGCAGCATAACTCATCATTACTTCATAAGTGTCTGTTATTGTATCATCTATATCTATTCCAATTATCATACTATATCTCTTTTCTAATTTATAATTTTAAAAATACTAATTTAGCACTTTTGGTATTCTGAACATTCCCTCATCTTGACTTGGAGCATTTGAAAGCAATGCTTCCCTATTTTTAAAACTTTTAACTTCATCTTTTCTAAATACATTACTTTTTTCATTTGATGCTATTGTTTCATTCATTCCTTCAGTATTAACACTATTTATCATATTCGCAAATTCTAAAATCTCTTGCATATCTTTTGTATATCTTTCTATTTCATTTTCTGAAAGATTTAAATCCGCAAGTTTAGCAATATGAATTACATCCTCTTTTTTTATTGCCATATAATTCATCTCCTTTCACATAATGCAATTATTATATAATGAATTTCAAAAAAAAACAAGAAAAAAATCGCTATTTCTAGCGATTTTTCTTGTTTTTTATTTTTAATAAATTCCAATTCTTCCTAAAATTACTAATACAAATGCTGAAATCAGTTTTATAATTGCATATTTTTTTATACTATCTTTATGATCTTCTATTCCAAGTAAATCTTTTATACCAAAATATGTAAGAATTAATGCTATTGCAGATAAAACTGTAGTTATTGGACTTGTTATTATACTTATTCCTGGAAGTATTCTTTCTATAATATTTATAACTTCATTACAAATAGTAGGAATTCCAGCAACAACAACAGTAGAAATAATTGTTATTAATGATTTTTTATTTTGTTTATTAAATATTAAAATAATAACTGCTGGAACCAAAATATATAATATTGGATTTAGTACTGAAACTATTAAGTCCATTATATTAGAACCAACATTTGCGAGTCTTCCATATTTTATTAAAGAAATTATTTGTGAAATAACCGAAGCTGCAATGAATATAATCATTAAGAAAATAACTTTTTTAAATACATTTTCTTCTTCAGTTGCAACTCTTCTAACAGCTTCAAAAGGGTTAGAAAACATTTCTTTCACAAACCCTTTGGTTTCTTCTGCATCTTGTTTAAAATTAACATTCTTTATAGAACTTTTTACTTGATTAACAGTTTCTTTTGTTTCATTTTTTAACTGTTCTGTATCAACAGAAAATTTTTCATTATCTGCCATTTTAAAAATCCCCCTTAAATATTATATGATTAATAAATTGAATCATCACAAATACATTTTCCATAGCAATCAGAGAATTGTTTAAATGCTATAACAACAAAATCATTTACAACAAAAGCTGCCATTGTTATAAAACACATTAATCCTATTGGTAAATTTATTGCAAGTATTAATGTTGAACAAATAGTTCCATATAACATTAAAAATCCTGAACCTAATCTTCCTGCATATAAACGATGAACTCCAAAAAATCCTAAAAACCAACATAACATTAATGTTGTAAATCTATTCTTTTTACTTACATTATTTAAGTTTTCTTCCATTGTATTTTCTCCTTTTAATTTATATAGTTTTATAATTTATTATTATATTAAAAGAATTTTTTTGTCAATAATTTTTACTAATGTTATAAAAATGAAATAATGCACTTATATTTCAAAGTGCATTATTATATATATAATTTTCATGAAATTTAATTTAATTTTATCTCATTTCCGTAATATGCATCTAGTAAGATTTGTTTAATTTCTGAAACAAGTGGAACTCTTGGATTTACTGTTGTGCATTGATCTTCAAAAGCTTTATCTGCTAAACTATCTACTTTTGCTAAGAATTCTGCTTCATCAATTCCACAATCTTTTAAGCATCTTTCTTCTCCTAATTTTTCATTTAATTCTATAACAGCTTTTACTAAAGAATTTACACCTTCTTGTGGTGTAGAAGCTGGTAATCCCAATCTTCTAGCTAAATTTGCATATCTTTCGTCTGCAACATAATGTTCATATTTTGGCCATGATACCATTTTGGTTGGAGCTGAACCATTATATTTTATTACATAAGGTAAAATTATTGCATTTGCTTTACCATGTGGTATATGGAACTCTCCTCCTAATTTATGGGCTATAGAGTGGTTAACTCCTAAGAAAGCATTTGTAAATGCCATACCTGCTATACAGCTTGCATTATGCATTTTTTCTCTAGCCTCTTTATTTGCTCCTTCTTCATAAGCTATTGGTAAATATTTAAATACTAATTCTACTGCTTTTTCTGCTAAACCATCTGTATAATCAGAAGCCATAACAGAAACATAAGCTTCTAAAGCATGTGTTAAAACATCCATACCAGTATCAGCTGTTAATTTTTTAGGTAACGTCATTACTAAATCTGGATCTACTATTGCAACATCTGGTGTTAATTCATAATCTGCTAAAGGATATTTCATATTTTTCTCTTTATCAGATATAACAGCAAATGAAGTTACTTCTGAACCTGTTCCTGAAGTAGTTGGAATAGAAACCATTTTACATTTTATTCCAAGTTTAGGAAATTTATATGTTCTTTTTCTAATATCCATAAATTTTAGTTTTAACCCTTCAACATCTGCATCTGGATATTCATAGAAAAGCCACATTCCTTTTGCTGCATCCATTGCACTACCACCACCAAGTGCGATAATTACATCTGGTTTAAATATATTCATTGCAGAAACACCTTTTCTTATTGTTGTAAAAGATGGATCTGGTTCTACTTCTGAGAAGATTTCTGCATGAACATAAGACATTCTTTTTCTTAAATGATATAAAATTTTATCAACATATCCAAATTGTACCATTGATGGATCTGTTACTATAAACGCTCTTGATATATCAGGCATTTTTTCTAAATATGATATAGAGCCTGCCTCAAAGAATATTTTTTCTGGAACTTTAAACCATTGCATATTAACCCTCCTTTTAGCAACTCTTTTTATATTTATTAAATTAACTGATGATACATTTGATGTTGTAGAATTTCCTCCAAAAGTACCACAACCTAATGTTAATGATGGTAAATTTGTATTATAAATATCACCTATTGCTCCATGTGTTGATGGAGAATTTACTATTATTCTTCCAGTTTTAACTGTTTGTGAGAATTTTAAAATTGTTTCCTTATTTTCTGAATGAATTACAGCAGAATGACCCATTCCACCAAATTTTATTAATCTATCTGCTAAATCAATTCCATCATCTGATGATTTTACAGTATAGTAAGCTAATACTGGACTCAATTTCTCTTTAGAGAATGGATGTTCATCACCTACTCCATTTTCTTTTACTACTAAAACTTTTGTGTTTTCTGGAACTTTGAATCCAGCCCAAGTAGCTATTGTTAGTGGACTTTGTCCTGCAATTGCACCATTTAATTTATTATTATGCTCTTTGTCAAACATAACTTCTTGAAGTTTTGCTTTTTCTTCTTCGTTTACAAAATAACAATTAAGTTGTTTCATTTCTTTTTCAAAATCTTTTGCTATTTCTTTGTCAACTATAACAGATTGCTCTGAAGCGCAAATCATACCATTATCAAAAGATTTAGACATAACTAAATCTGTAACAGCTCTTTTTAATTTAGCTGTACTATCTATATAACAAGGTACATTACCTGGACCAACTCCTAAAGCTGGTTTTCCGCTTGAATATGCAGCTTTAACCATACCAGCTCCACCTGTTGCTAAAATTAAATCAACATCTGGGTGATTCATTAATAAACTTGTCGCTAAAACTGATGGTTTATCAATCCATAATATACAATCTTCTGGAGCACCTTCAGAAACTGCTGCTTTTCTAACAACTTCTGCTGCTTCTCTACTGCAATTTTGTGCAGATGGGTGAAAACCAAAAATTATAACATTTCTTGTTTTAGCTGAAATCATAGATTTGAACATAACTGTTGAAGTTGGGTTTGTAACAGGAGTTACACCTGCAATTACACCAATAGGCTCAGCAATTAAAGAATATCCTTCTTCTTCATTTTTAGAAATTACACCAACTGTTTTATCATTTTTTATGCTATGATAAACGTATTCAGTTGCAAACATATTTTTAGTTATTTTATCTTCATAAATACCTCTACCTGTTTCTTCAACTGCCATTTTGGCTAATCTCATATGATTGTCAAGTCCTGCCATAGACATTTTCTTTACTATTCTGTCAACTTGTTCTTGATCTAATTTTTTATATTCTTCTGAAGCTTTCCTTGCTCTTCTAACAAGATCATTAATCATGTTTTCAATCTCAAGTCTTTCTTCATCCGTTACTTCTGCCATAACGTACCTCCTTAATTTTTATTTTCTTTATTAGTATATATATAATTTAAAACAAATACAAGATATTTATACCAAAAAATTTTATGATAAAAAAAGCTTAGATACTTATGAAACACATTCACAAATATCTAAGTTTTTATAATTTTCTAATATAAATAATTTTGTGGATTAACAGGTGAACCATTTATCCTTATTTCTAAGTGTAAATGTGGTCCTGTTGAATTTCCTGTAGAACCTACTGCTGCAATAGTAGTTCCTGGTCCAACACTTTGTCCAGGTGAAACATATAATGCACTACAATGTGCATAATATGATTGAATACCATTTCCATGATCTACTATTACTAAATTTCCATAAGTTCCTTTATATGCAGCAAAACTTACTGTTCCTGGAGCAATCGCTCTTATTCCTGTACCTGCAGATGCTGATATATCAAGACCTGTATGTGCTGAAGATCTAACAGAACTTCTACTTCCAAATCTTGATGATATAGAACCACTTACTGGTACTGAAAGTGCAAGACCATTTAAGCTTCCTGATGGCGCCGAACTTACTGTTGTACTTGTTGCTAATCTCATTGTTCTAGCTTTCTTCTCTGCTTTTTCTTTTTCAGCTTTCTCTTTAGCTATTCTTTCTTCCTCTGCTTTTTTAGTTTCATATTCAGTAACTTTTGCAACTTTAAAATCGTTTAAAGTATTCATTGCTACTTCCTTTGAATCTATTTTTAAATCTGTTGAATATACATCGATTATACCTAATTTAAGGTCAACTTCTGGTGTTAATCCGTTTTTTAAATCATTTATTATGCTTTCAGCTTCTTCTTGAGTTGCAACAACCACTTTTTGTTCACCATCAGATGTTACAGCAAAAGCTTTATAAGTTGTAGTTGTTGCATTTTCAACAGCAAGCATTACTTCTTTTTCTTCTATTGCTTTATCCCTATTAATTAGTTTTAATTCGTATTCTGGTAATGTTTTTATTTCTCTATATGCTATATTACCAGAAGTATCATTTATATATTTTTCAATTTTACTTTCAATTTTTTCTTTATTATTTATAAATCCAATAGTTTCTCCTGATATTGTGACTTTATATGCAGGTTTGTATTTTATACATACTACAGTTAAAACTATAGCAGAACCTATTGTGACAAGTTTTAGGGTTTTTGCAGCTTCTTTTGTATAATATTTAACCCAATTTCCTAAAATAAAATTCACTCTCCTTTTTAAGCTTTTTTTAATGCGTCACTAATCACTATTATACTATAAAAATAATAGCATTTCAACAACAAAAATTCTTGTTAATCAATTTTAAGCACATTTATTCTATTTTTTTCTTTTGTACTTCAAATGTTTTTATAGTTTACTTTTTATTTTTCCTTTTTTCTTCGTTTTTCTCCTTTTTTCTATATGTTTGATTTTTTGTCTTTTTGTTTTTGGTGGTAATTTCTACATTTTTTTATATACATTTTTTATTATTTTTCCCAAAAATTTATAAAAAAACATAGTAAATTTTTGAATTTTTGTTAAACAGATCCTATATAAATTTATTAATACTATATAAAAATTTAATAGATTTTATATAAATATATATTGTATTATATTAATAAAAAAAGATAAGAATTACAAAAAATTCTTATCTTTTTTATTAATATTTTCAATAGATTATGGTTAACGGCCACCGCCGCCACCGCCGCCACCGTCCAAATCCTCCTCCGCTAGAGAATCCTCCTCCTGAACCACTACCAGAAGAATAATTTGTTACACTTCCTATTGAAGAATTCATTGAACTAATGAAATTAAAATTATTATTAGCACTTATCATATACATATATGTATAATGGCTTCTTAAATACTCTTCATCATTTAATTCCGGATATCTTACTTTTAGCTGTTTTATTACTTTATCTGATATTCCAAATACAGTTGCAAAAACTAAATATTTTTCCCATAATACTAAGTCTGGAACTTCTCTTTCATTAAGCATTGAAAAGTCTTCCATATATTTTTTTAAACCATTCCATTTTTCTTTTTCATCAATTCCTTTTTGTGTTAATCCATTATTTCTACTTGCTATCATTACTAATACAGAACAATTTATAATTGATAATATGACAATAAATAAAATAATTAATAAGTTAACTTTACTTGAAGTAATCGTAATCATAAACATAAATATAGCAAGAAATATATATAATACTGCAAATACCATTTTATTATTATAATCTTTTCTTATTTCTTTATTAAATAGTTCTTTTTGTTCAACCTTTTTTTCTGTAATTTCTGGAATTTTGGTTACTAAGCTTATAGTACTACTATAATTATTATTACAATATTTCTGGAATTCTTTCATTGAAAATTTATTAATATTATTTTTAGGGATTTTAGTTAAAAATTTATATACATATTCTTCGTCTTCTGTTAAAGTTTCTTTGCCAGATTCATTTAAAATAATATTTACTTGCTTCTTATCTTTTACTTCTTGCTCAAAAGTAATCCAACCTTTTAAGCAAAGATTTAACATTGTCCCTGATATAACCTTTCCTATTTCGCTTTTTATTCCATTACTTGAAAAATAATATAAAAATCCTGCTTCTGCAGCAGAAGCCGTTTCATCTGGAGTTTCTCTAAAATAGTCTAATTTTTGTGTTGGTTCTCTTTTAGGTGTTTTTCTTAATATTTTTATATTTTTTATACTTTTATATGTTAAAAATACAGAAACAATTATTACTCCAACAAAAATTAATTTATCATACATTTCTTGATTTTTGGCAGCTCTTTCTCTTCTGGCATTTGCTTCATTAGCCCAAATAGTTTCTTCTGAAATAATTGTATCTAATCGATCAACATTAGATTTTTTCATAACATTTTCAAAAATTTGAGTTGGTGTCGCAATTCTAATTTCTAAAAAATTTCCGCTTGGTAAATCATTTACTGAAAATTTCACTCTACTATTAGAACTTTTATTTATAGTCCCATTTAAAGGTCCATGTGCCCATACTCTCAAGTCTTCTAAATTTTCTATTCCTGTTGGAAGGTTTACTACTCCACTTATTTTATCGGTAGACATTCCAAAATCATCACCAATTAATTTCCAATATATTTCAGCACAGTCATTATATTTTACTACATGACCTTTTACAGTATATTTTATTACAAATTCTCTTGTTTTATTGCTTTCCTGGTCAACTCCCCAAGCTATTTCAAACAAACCATCTTTATTTGTTAAAGCTTGGAAATAATCCTTATCAACATGATATTGATATTCATTTGATCTAGTAAAACTTTTTGTTGTTTCAGTTGTTTCTGTTATTGAAACGTCTGTAATTTCATCATAACTACCATCTTTTTCAAAAGTTTTGAATAAAGTATTAGTATCTGATATATTTACTTTCCAGTTCTCTGTTATAATCATATCACCTGAATTTGTAACTTCAATATTAAATTTTAATTCTTTCATATCTTGACTTGCATATGTTTTACAAGGACATAAAACAAACGCTAATATTACAAAAAACATAAATAGATAAATTCTATTTAAAACTTTACTTTTCATCAAAATCCCCTTTACTTTTCAAGATTACTTTTTACTACTAAAGCTTTGGCCATTGCTTTTTCAAATGCTCTAGTTCTACCATACATTTCATTTAATCTTTTATACTCTTCTAAGAGTTCTTGTCTTTGTGACTCTAGAAGTGGTGGCAATTTTCCTTTATTTTGTTTTAAAGTTTGTTGCATATCTCGTGATAAATCTTTATATATTGGTGGCATTCCAAGCAAAGAAAAATGCATAGTATCTAATGGATCTACTTCTTCTATATCTGGATAAATATCTTCTAATCCTACTAAAAAAGTTCTTCCTTGATATATATCTTCTAATTTCTTTAAATCACCATTCTCGCTTCTAATTCTTTCAATTTTTATAATATCTAATCTATTTGGAAGTCTCATAGCTTTACTAAAATATTTTCCTTTATTAGTAGTTTGTTCTGTTGATAAAATCTCCTCAATTCCATCATCATTATAAAAATTTATAGTAACTGTTTGTATGCTTCCATTTCTATCTTTTTCGTTTCTTAATCTTCTTAGTTTATCATCTGTACTATCCACATAGTATTTACTTGTTACAATTGCTTCTTCAGGACTAATTCCATCAAATAATATTAAACTTCCATTTGATTCTATTGAAATAATTGAAGAAAGCAACTCCTTTGCTTTATCTGAATATCCTTTACATCCTGATTTCCTAAGAAAATTAGATAGTTTCCAAAGTATAGAATCATATCTAGGATGTTCTGATATATAACTTGATATTCCTCTTTCGTATAAATATTGATCTACAAACTCTTTTATTCGTACAATTTCAAGCTTTTTTTCTTCTTTTTTAGTATTCTGCATGTCTTATTACTCTCCTATTTAAGTTTCATTGACAATAATTTACTTATACCTTTTTCTTCCATTGTAATTCCATAAACTGTGTCAGCTGCTTCCATAGTTCCCTTTCTATGAGTAATTACCAAAAATTGAGAATCCTTTGAGAATTTCTTTAAATATTCTGCAAATCTATAAACATTAACATCATCAAGAGCCGCCTCAATTTCATCTAATACACAAAATGGTGCTGGATTCATCTTTAATATGGCAAATAATAAAGCAATCGCAGTAAAGGCTTTTTCTCCACCTGATAAAAGCATCATATTTTGCAATTTCTTTCCTGGTGGTTGAACAGCTATATCAATTCCACATTCAAGTATATTTTCCTCATCAGCAAGAATAAGCTCTGCCTTACCACCACCGAATAATTCTGTAAATACTTCTCCAAAATTTTTATTAATGATTTTGAATTGCTCTGCAAATTGTTTTTTCATTGTCTCTGTCATTTCAGAAATTATTTTTTTAAGTTTACTACTAGAATCTTCTAAATCTAGTCTTTGTTCACTCATAAAATCATATCTTTCCTTTAGTTCTTGATATTCTTTTATTGCATCAACATTTATACTTCCTAAATCTCTAATTTCGTTTCTTAAAGAATTTACTTGCTTTTGAACCTCTGTAGGATTTTTTATTTTTTCAATATCTCCAACTGTATTTGGAGTTAGTTCATATTCTTCCCACATTTTGTTAATTATTTGGTTTAATTCAAGTTCTATTTTAGATTTTTTCAAATCTAATTTTGAAGTATGATTTTTAAGATTTTCTATTTTTTCGTTTTGACTTTCAATATCTTTTTCAACATTATTTAATTTTTCATTTTTATTTGTTCTTTCTTGCTTTAATTTTTCAACTTTATCAGAACTTTCTAAAATTTCTTTTTCTAAATCAATAATTTGTTGTTTTGTAGCTTCAATTTTCAAATCTAATTCTTGATTATCAACTATAATTTTCTCTCTTGCGGATTTTTTATTTTGAATACTTAAAGTATTTTTATCCATTTCTGATATTATTCTGTCCATAATTTCATTTATAGACATTTCACTTTCATCAAAAGACGAAACAGATATTTTTAAATTTGTGATATCAAAATTCAAATCATCTATGTATTTTTGATTATCTCTATTTAATTTTGTGAATTCTTCAATTACAATATTTAAAGATGCATTTTCTTCATCCATTTTTGAAACTTTTTCAGTTAATTCTTTTTGTTTTAAAATATTTTCTTCTTTCTCATTTTTTATATTATCTAAGTCTATTCTCAATTTAGACAGTTTACTGTCAAGTTTCTCTATTTCTGAATCAATAGTATCTATTTTTTGTTTTTCAGTAGCATAAACTATTTCTAGTTCTTGTGCTTCCTTCTGTTTTTCTTCAAATTTTTCTAATAAACTTGAAATACTATTTTCATACTTTTCTTTTTCAGCTTGTAATTTCTCTATTTTACTCTTAATTTCAAATAACTCTTTTTCTAGTGCTTTTATTTCTTTTCCTCTTCCCAAAATACTAGCTGTTTTTGTAGCAACGGAACCTCCGCTTATAGCACCTGAAGGATTTATTACATCTCCTTTTAAAGTTACTATTTTAAATTTATAAGAATTTTGTCTCGCAAGTTTTATTGCTGAGTTAATATCTTCTACAATTACAGTCCTTCCTAACAAGCTTAATATAATTTCATTATATTTTTTATCTGTTTTTATTAAATCTGATGCTATTCCAATTATTCCATCTACTTTGCTTGTATTTATTCCAGATACTTTTTGTCCTTTAACAGAAGATATTGGTAAAAAAGATGCTCTACCCAAGTTATTATCTCTTAAATAATTTACCAATTTTTTTGCTTCTTCTTCAGTATCTGTAACAATATTTTGGATACTTGCTCCTAAAGTCATTTCTATTGCAAGTTCATATTTTTTATCAACAGAAATTAAATTTGCCAAAACTCCATGAACACCTTTAGCAAGAGACGAATCTTTTTCTGTTGCTTCAATTAAAGATTTAACACTTTTCGCATATCCTTCTTTTTCTTTTTCTGTTTCAACTAAAAATTTATATCTAGATTCTTTTATTCTATATTCAGACTGATATGTATTAATCTTTGTATCATAATCTTTTAATTTTTGAGAACTCACGTCTTTCTCGCTTTTTATCTTTAACAAATTATTATTTATACTATTTTTACTTTTTTCTAGTTCATAAAAACTTTTTGAACTTTCTTCTTTATTAGTTCTTGTAGAATCTAATTCTGATATTGTTTCTTGAATTTCATTTTTTAGAGATTTTTCTCTTTTTTCTAAATTTTCATAATTTGCTTTTTCTGTATTTACTTCTCCTACTATTTCATACTTATCATCAATATTTTTCTGTACAATTTGCTTTTTACTTTCTATTTCTAGCTCTTTTTCAGATAAAGTTTTAGAATATTTTGCAAGCTCTTCTTCTTTTTCTTTTAATTCTTTTTCAAATTTTTCTTTATTTGTAAATAAATTGTTTTTCTTTTCTAATTTTTGATTTTGCTCTTTCTCTAACTCTTTATTCTGCTTTTCTAAATCTTCAATTTCAAAAGCATATCTTTCATAATTTTCTTTATTATTAGAAAGTCTTTCTGTTAATACACCTATTTCAGAATTATATTGTTCTCTTTTTTGATTTCCTTCAAAGCCTAAGTTTTGAGTTTCTTCAATTTTTTCGATTAATGAATCAACTTGTTCTTTTAATTCTTCTTTTTTTACTTGTAATTCATTTAAATTTTCATTTTCTCTAACTTGGTTTGTTTCTAAAATTTCTATGTTTTCAAGTATATCATCAATTTGATTTTTAAAATTTTCTATATTGTATAAAAATAAACCAACCTCTACATTTTTAAGTTCTTCTCTTAAATTCAAAAATTTTTTTGCTTTTTCAGATTGATTTTTAAGTGGTTCTATATTATTTTCTATTTCGGAAATAATATCATTTATTCTAAGTAAATTTAATTTTGTTTGTTCTAATTTTTTTTCTGAATCTGCTTTTCTAGTTCTATATTTCACAATTCCAGCAGCTTCTTCAAAAATATGTCTCCTATCTTCTGATTTATTACTTAAAATTTCTTCTATTTTTCCTTGACCTATAATAGAATATCCATCTTTTCCAATACCAGTATCCATAAATAATTCTAAAACATCTTTTAATCTACAAGGTGTTTTATTTATAAAATATCCTGTTTCTCCACTTCTATATATTCTTCTGGTTACAACAACCTCATTGTATTCAATAGGTAATTTTCCATCTGAATTATCAATAACCATGGAAGCTTCTGCATAACCTAAAGATTTTCTATTTTGAGTTCCAGCAAAAATAATATCTTCAGATTTTGTACCTCTTAAAGATTTTAAGCTTTGTTCTCCCAAAACCCATCTAATACAATCTGAGATATTACTTTTTCCTGATCCATTTGGTCCAATTACTGTTGTTATTCCTGGCATAAAATCTAATACTGTTTTATCAGCAAAAGACTTAAAACCATACATTTCTAATCTTTTTAAATACATTTTCTTCTTCCTTTATTTTTCAACATAAAACTATACATATAATATTATAGTTTTTAGTTTTTTTCAAGTATTTTATATTCTTAAAAAACATAATATTTCTATTATTTTCACTTGACCTAGTTTTTATTAAGATATAAAATATTTATAAGATACAAACGAGGAGAATTAAATGAAAGAAGTTTTTGATTTTTATAATAGTACATCTATAAAATCTTATAACTTAGATGAAACTATACGTTATCAATTAAAAATGCTAGATGGCTTAGATGCTTTCACTAGACGTCATTCTGAAAATGTTGCCAACATAACCTGTAGATTATGCGAAAAGCTTGGACTTTCAAAAGGGTTCACTATTTATTGCACAACTTGTGCATATTTACATGATATTGGAAAAATATTTATCCCACCTGCTGTACTTCAAAAACCCGGAAAATTAACAGATGAAGAATACGAAATTATGAAAACACATACCTCTATAGGTTATAAAATTTGTATGAATGACTTAAAATTACGTCCTTACGCTGCTGGTACCCTGTACCATCATGAAGCATTAGATGGGACAGGCTATCCACATGGTGTTTTGGGAAATAAGATACCTTACGAAGCCCAAATTATTAGAGTTGCAGATGAGTTTGAAGCAATTACAGCAAAAAGACAATACAAAAGTCACGTTGGAGTTGTTCAAGCATTAGATATATTAGTTGACCATGCAAGACCAACTGTTCCAAAAAGTATCAATGATGCTTTAAAAAGAATAGGTCTTGGCGGAGTTGGAAAAATAGATAAAAAAATATTAAAAGCACTATTTAAAGTAGTAATTGATGACACTGAATATGAAATTGTTGCGAGAACTGACTATCTAAGATTTTTAAAAGAAGAAATTAAAAGAATAAGTGATGCTCAAAGATATTATGATAAAATGATGGCAGCTCTTACAAAAGATAAAAAAGAGTATTATAAATTAGAAATAAAATGTTATTTAAAACCTCATGAAGACCCAGAAAAAATACCTCAAATGTTAGAAGAATTCCATGAGGCTTATAAAGTAAGAAAAGCTCATATTGCTAAATTATATGATGAAGTAAAAGAAATAAAAAGAATTTCAATATAATATACAAATCATTTCAATTTTTTGTATATAAAACTAATATAAATTTTAAGAACAAAAGTGGACGATATATTCTATATCGTCCACTTCTATATATTATTTTTATATAATAAGAAAATTTTTAAGTTTCATATAACTTTATTATAAAATTAATATTGTCTTCCCCAAACAACCATTTTTGTAGCCTTTTTTCCACAAACTGGACATACATCAGCTAATTTTTCTTGAACAAATGGCATGCATCTTGAATGAGCTCCTGTAACTTCTTTTATTTTATCTTCACATTCTACATTTCCACACCACATTGTTTTAATAAATCCTTGATTTTTTTCCATTATTTCAATCATTTCTTCTAAAGTATATGCAACTGAAGTTTTTTCTTCTCTTCTTTTTAAACATTCATTATACATATTTTTTTGAATTTCTTCTAATAAACTTTCAAGTCTTTCATCTAATTTTTTAAGTTCTACTGTTTCTTTTTCTCCTGTGTCACGTCTTACCAAAACAGCTTGATTATTTTCTAAATCTTTTGGTCCAATTTCAACTCTAACAGGTACTCCTCTCATTTCCCAATCATTAAATTTGAAACCTGTAGAACAGTTATCTCTATCATCAAATTTAACTCTATATTTTTTATTTAAATTTGAATATATTTCGGAAACTTTTTCTAAAACTCCTTCTTTATGTTGTGCTATTGGAATTATAACTACTTGAATTGGAGCAACTCTTGGTGGCAATTTTAATCCTCTATTATCTCCATGAGCCATAATAACAGCACCAATTAATCTTGTACTTATTCCCCAAGAAGTTTGATAAGCATATTCTTCTTTTCCTTCTCTATTTTGAAATTTTATATCAAATGGTTTAGTAAAATTCTGTCCAAAATAATGTGAGGTTCCTGCTTGAAGTGCTCTACCATCATGCATCATTGTTTCTACTGTATATGTACTATCAGCTCCGGCAAATTGTTCTTTTTTAGTTTTTTGTCCTTTTAATACAGGAATTGCTAAAAGGTTTTCTATAACATCTGCATAAATGTCAAGCATTAATAAAGTTCTTTCTTCTGCCTCTTTTGCTGTCTCATGAACTGTATGTCCTTCTTGCCATAAAAACTCTCTTGAACGTAAAAATGGTCTTGTTTCTTTTTCCCATCTTAAAACATTACACCATTGATTTCCAAGTATTGGTAAATCTCTCCAAGATTTAACCCATTTTGAATACATTGTTGACATCATAGTTTCTGAAGTAGGTCTTATACAAAGTCTTTCATCAAGTTCTTCTCCTCCACCCATAGTAACCCATGCAACTTCTGGAGCAAAACCTTCAACATGATCCTTTTCCTTTTCAAGCATACTTTCTGGTATAAGAACTGGCATATAAAGATTTGTTATACCAACTTCTTTAAATTTTTTATCTGCATAATTTTGAATATTTTCCCAAATTGCATAACCATAAGGTCTTATTGCTATGCAACCTTTAGTGTCTGTATAATCAGCAAGCTCTGCTTTTCTTACAATATCTGTATACCATTGTGCAAAATCATCTTCAATATTTGTTATCTCTTTTACAAATTCTTCTTTTTTCATAATTAACCTCCAATTTATAAAACATAATAAACAAAATTATTATATTTCCTATTCTTCATTATTTTCCTGTTTTTCTAATTCTTCGCCTTCCCTTGCGGGCATTGGAGCCTCAATTATATCATCTATTACAATTTGTTCATTTTCATCTAATTTATATCTTGGAAGTTCTGGAAGTTCCTCTAAACTTGTTATTCCAAACATTTTCATAAATTTATTAGTAACTCTATACATAGTTGGTTTTCCAGGTGCATCTAATTTTCCAGCTTCTTCTATTAAGTCAAATTCTAATAATTTATATACTGTTCCATCAGCATTTACTCCACGAATCGCTTCTATTTCTGATCTTGTTACATTTGGATTATATGCAATTATTGAAAGTGTTTCTAATGCAGCATTAGAAATATTTGGTTTAGCACGATTGTCGAATAATGGATATATATATTCATAAAATTCTTTTTTTGTACATAATTGATATCCATCATTTACCTTTATTATTTCAAGTCCACTATTAAAAGCTTCATATTTAGTTTTCATATTTAATATAATTTTGTCAATATCTTCTGCGCTTAATTCTAGCACATTAGTTAGCTCTTTTACAGATACTTCTCTACCTGCTGCAAAAAGCATTGCTTCAATTATAGATTGTTCTTTGCTAAACTCCATATTTTCCTCCTTTAATAGTATTCTTATATTATTACATGAAATTATCTTATTGTCAATATTTTATTCCTTTAAAAGCTTATTAAATCTAGTATTAGCCGATTTTTTTATTATAATTTTATAAATTGACATAATATTACTCATATGTTATAATAATATTGTAGTTTATTTTATTAGAGGTGAAAAAAATGGATAAAAAAGATAGAAAAGTTGAAAATGAAAACAATAATGAAATTGAAGTAGTAATTGGTGATGATTCTATTTTAGATATATCAGAGGTTGGAGACTGTATGAATGATTTAAGACCAAAGGATTCTGTAAAAAACAGAAAAAATTATATTATTCCTACAGTAAAAAAGAAAAAAGAAGATAAAGAAGAAAAAAAGGAAGAAGAAAATAAATAGACTACTTCATAAAAAATACCCTCCAGAAAATTAATTTCTGGAGGTTTTTCATTTATTTTTTATTTAGAGTATTATTTATATCTGAAACCTTAAGTTTAGTCCCATAAAAATCTTTTCTGCTACATCCTGCTCTTCCTCCACCTGCACAAGCACATGCACAAGCGCAACTACTAACACATGCACAGCTGCTTACACATGAAGAATGATAATGACGTCTTCTATAACCATAACCATATCCAAAACCTCTACGAGATCTATAGCTTGGTGTGAAAAGTATTAAATAGAAAAATGCTATAAATACTAAAATCATTGCTACCCAAAGACCTTTTTCTTGAGAATTATATTGTTTTTTTGGAATATTAGTCACTTGTTTATTTACATTTAAATCTTGAAAAGCAGAAGTTTTATATTCTAATTCAACTTGTAATTTCTCTCCTTTTTTTAAACTATCCTTCCACACATAGTAACCATCAGAATTTCTCTGTTTAGTTGTTGCTTTTAAAACATCATCTGCTTTCCAAAGCACTTGCATATCTTTAACTGCAATATCATCAAACCAACCTGGAGTAAACTTATAGTTACAAATATCATTTTTTATAGTATACATATATGATTGGTGAATACTAAAAGAAAAATTTACAATATCCCCTTTTTCATAAGCTTTTTTAAAATAAATTTTAATAAAATCACCACCACTACTAGAATATGATATATTACTAATATTTGATGATAATGCTTTTATATTATCCACTTTTGAATTTGGAATTCCTATTTGCACCCAAGTTAATGGTCCTTCTGAAGTAGAATCCAAAACTTCCCATTCAATATTATATTTTATATTTAAACTACCATCTGTTCGTGGATTTACTGTTATGTAATATTTGTTTATAGAATCTAAATCTTTTGCAAAAGTTGGAGTACAAAATATCAAACCTATAAAAAAACTTATAATTAATATAAAAATAATACAATTAATTCTTTTATTTATCATCTCTTTTGCCTCCTCTCAATGGGCAAATAAGACTAATTTTACTAGAGTTTTTTCTAATCTTTTTGCACTTTTTGCTTTTCCAAATTTTTTTCCAACTCACATCTAATATATTGCCAAGAGAAGCTTTTTCTCCAAGCCAACTTTGACATGGCATCACATCTCCATTTGGTGCAACAGCCATATTGCTTAAACACGCTCCACAAGAAGGTATATCTAATTTCAATTTTCTTAACTTTTCTTCTTTAATCCATCCAGGTGATGTAAAACTAATTTCCATACCATTTCTATTCGCATATCTACATGCTTCTTCAATTATTTTAGTTATTTCTTTTTCTGTTAATTGTGTAGTAATTGACTCTTTTTTAGTTGCATTACCTGTAACAATAAGTCCTGAAGCTGAGGCATAAATAATTCCTAGCTCTTTAGCAAATTTTAATGTTGATTTATAGTCTTTATTTAAAGAGCAAAGAGGAGTATTAATACTAACATTTAAACCTGCGTCTATAGCATTTTTTATTCCTTTAACAGTCTTGTCAAAATTATTTGCACCAACTAGTTTATTATGAACATCCGGATCATTTGAATATAAAGTTACCTGTACACTATCTAAACTTGCTTTATAAAGTTTCTTACATAATTCTTTTGTAAGAAGTACGCCATTTGTATTTAATCTAGTAACAAACCAATCTGCATATTCAACTAATTCTACTAAATCTTTTCTTAATGTAGGCTCCCCACCAGTAAAGGTTAACTGAGGAATACAATTTTCTTTGCAAATATCAATAATATCTTTCCATTCTTCTGTATCTAATTCTTCTACTTCAGCATATTGTTGATTAGCTGCATAACAATGTAAACATTTCTGATTACAATTCCATTTTTCATTTTTAACCATTGAGCTAATCATTAAATCCATTCTATGAGGAGCTCTCATAAATTTAGCAAAATCTCCTAAAGACATTTGACTAATATCCACATTTGTAGGTTCTTTCCTTGAAATTGCTACAAAAAAATTAACCATTTCTAATAAATCTTCTTTAACTTCAATTCTTCCTGCATTAGGATATATCCTTCTTAATTTATCAACAGTTGTTTTAATAATTTTTTGAAGTTTTTCATCTGAAATTTCTTGATTTTTAAATTTATTTACTTCGTTTATAAATATTGAAAGTAAAATAGTCCAACCTGCTTTAAGTGGTATAATATCTTTTCCGTTCACGATTACAACACTTGGTCTACTCCTAAACCACGAAAATTTTGAAGGTACTAAATGTAATCTAATAGCGCCAGGCATTTCTGGATTTAAAGTGGTATGTATAATTCTATTTAAACATTTTTTCTCATATTTTTTTTCTTTTATATTCATAATCCAAAACTCCTTTTAATATTCATAACTGTATGCTGAGGTCAAAACAACTTCATATCTAGAATATGGCACTTCTTCAAAATATTCGTCATCATACAATTCAAGATATTCTTCAATTTCAAATTTTTTCTTTTTTCCTATATCATATTCATAAATATTATCAACAGCTAAAATATTATCATTTTCATCAAAGTATATTAAAAGGAATTCAATTTCATCAATTATTTCTGATGAAGAATTTTTTCCAGTTATAATGATCTCATCTTCATTTTCTTCTTTTACATCATATGTTATACTATTTTTTAATGACTTTATACTTAAATCTTCATATTCTTTTGATATTAAAAATTCATATCTTTCATATTCTTCTGGAGTATTAGTAAATGTTATATAATAGTCTATGTTTGATTCTAAAATATTGATTGAATTTTCTGCTATTTTTATTGGTTTATTTTCAGAATTATAGAAAATAACTTGAATCAAAATTCCGCTAGTTGTCTCTCCATTTTGATTATTTATTACAATTCCTAAGTTTCTATTTATATCTATGAATTCTTTTTTTATAATAATATTGCTTACCTCTTCTTCTAATCTCTTTTCTTCATTTTCATTTAATTCTTCATAATCTATATCTTCTTTATAAAATTCTTGTTTATTTTCTGAAATATATTCTCCAAACTCTGTTAAGGCTTCTTGAGCATATCTTTTATCTTTAGTTGAATACATATAAGCACCAAAGATTAATATAAATATTCCGGCAATAAAAATAATTGTTCCTACATTTATCCCTCTTCTAGCAGATTTTATTGCAGAATCACTATCTTCATCTAAACTATTAATTTCATCAATTATTTTTCTACTATTCATATTTTTTCTAAACTCCTTCCAATAAAATTGTATCAATATTCATTTTTTATTTCAATATAAATCACATTAATTTTAAAATTTAAAATTAATAACTATTTTTTTATAAATTTTTATTAAATAAGTTTTTATTTATCTTTTTATTTCCGTTTCTAAACATTAATGCAATTTTTTTCCGAATATTTGAATTTTTACTTGACAAACATACATAATACTATTATAATAATATCTGCAATGTTTATGGCGACGTAGCTCAGTTGGCTAGAGCATCCGGTTCATACCCGGCAGGTCGTAGGTTCAAGTCCCACCGTCGCTACCAAAATCCAGCTATTTTAGCTGGATTTTTTATTTTCAAAAAATTATAAGTAATTATGTAAGTGGTTGTAAGAGTTAGGTTACAGCCGTTTTTGTTTTTTAGACATTCTCAAACTTTCTCAAAATTTATCAATTTATATTCCCATTGACATTCCCAAAAATCAAAAAATGGGAATGTAAAATCACATTCCCAGACTAATTTGGGAATGTAAAAAAATAGGCATCCCTTTAAGGATGCCTATTACAAGATTATTTAATTATTTCATCTTGGGTATGTAAATCATCATTTTCTTTAAGTAATTTAACTGCATTTAGCATATTTTCTTCTAAATAGTATCTATTAACTTTTTCAAGTTCTTTACTTTTGAATGTATCAAAAACAGAAGTATAAGTATTTAAAGTAACTGAAACATCAGTATGTCCCATAAGTTTTTGAACAACAACAGGAGCCATTCCAGATTCTATACAACGAGTTCCATAAGTATGTCTTAAACTATGAGTTGTAATATCTTCAATGCCAAAATGTCTTTTTAAAAGTCTTTTAAGTTCTGTATTTGCATTTTCTCTATCAGTATATTGTCTATGCTCGGGCTTAAATAATAATTTGTCTTCATTATTTATTTGTGAGTCAGCAATTCTCATTTGTTCCATTATAGAATCCATTAAAAAGTCTGGTATAGGCAATACTCTTTTTCCTGCATAAGTCTTTGTAGTTTGTCCCATAATTGTATTACCTTTTTCGTCTTTGGTCAAAGTTCTTCGAACTCTTAATTTTTTATTTTTCAAATCAATATCAGACATTGTTAAGGCTAACACCTCGCTTATACGAAGTCCCATAAACATTTAAATTAAATAAACATTCTTATATTTGCAATTTGCTATATCTTTTGTTAATAAGTAATCAGTAAATAGTTGTTGTTCTTCAAATGTTAATGCACGAACTTCTTTATTTAGTTTATCGCTTTTAGGTTTCAATACACTTGCCATTGGATTTCTCATTAAATAACCTCTGTCAATTGCAGATTTAAAAGTACTTCCAAGTTGTTGATATAATTTATTAATTGATGAATTACTTAAATATTTGTGATAGTTCATAAACTCTTGAAGTTCATCAGAAGTTATTTCATCAATTCTTTTTGTACCAATAGGAAATCTTTCAATTTGTTCTATCGTTTGTAAATTTCTTAAATACGTTACTTCACTTATTTGATTACTTTCTAATTTTCTTCTTTGGTTACATCTCATCATTTCACAAAAAGGAATACCTTTATTTTCAATATAAAGTCGATTTTCTTTTTGATACATAATTGTTTTTAAGTATTTTTCAGCTTCATCTCTGGTTTTAAAATTCTTACTTTTAACTATTGTTTTATCTGTTGTAATATCATATTCGTTATATCTAACACACCAAGTTTTTCTATCATTTCTAAAAGTTATATAACCTTGACTATTACTTTTATTACTCATTAACATTCACCTCACTTTCTCTATGTTGCATTTTCCATACAATATAAGCAAGAGCACAAACTGTTTTCGTTTTACCAATATTTACTGCTGGAAAGTCTGGTCTTCTAAATAATTGATTTGCTAAATTTTCTCCCATCTTTAAATCTTTGGCTACTTCTGCAACAGTTAAATTTCTTAATGGATCTCCGTACTTTGCAATAGAAAGTTCTACACATTTATTAATTACCATTTCATATAAACTTTTGTGTTCAGATTGATATGTTCCAATTTCAAAAAACTTTTTACCAATCTCTTTAGCAAAATGTAAATATTGTTTATCTGTCATTGTCATATAATAATTAATAACTTTTAATGTCGTATCATTTTCTTTTATAATCTTTTGTTCACTTCTTATTGATGTCGGGTGTGTTGTTGGTATCATTGGTGAATTATTTTTAATTATTTCCTTTGTATTTGAATTAATATTTAAATTATTATTTTCCATATTTATCTTTACCTTTCATTTTAAAATTTATATTTTTTAGATTTTCAGTTATATCTTTTTGAATAGTTTTTAATTGTTCGTTAATTCTTTCTTTTTTAGTTTTAAATGAATCAATTATAGAAATAAACTTCGATTTTGAAATTTCATAAGTTTCTTCGATATACTCTAATGTTTTATTTATGAAATTCTTTAATGTAAAAATTTCTTCTTTTAATTCTTCATTTTCAACAGATTTATTATTAAGTTCAATTTGCAATCTATCAATCGTATGTTGTTGATTAGAGTGTATTTTCTTTTGTTCTTTTACAAATTCATTAATGTCATTACTTAAAGAAGTAAAAGTTCCAGACATAATGTTACATTTATTAATTACTCTTAAATAATCTTCATTAATTACTTTTTTATTATTAGACTTTATTGGACTTTCTTGTTCTTTAAAGTTAGTTGGAAGTTCACGAATTTTATAATTAGTAATCCTTTTAAATTCATCTAAATCATAATGTTTAGAATTACTATTTTCTTTGCCACGTTCTAAATTAAAACCTGCATTCTTAACTCGTTTATAAAAATTATCTTGTAAAAACTTGTAACTGTCTTTGCCTTTCCAATAACCACTTGAATCGAGTTTTATAATTTCTTTTCCACTTTCTGTATCCAATTTGTGCATAACAGGGAGAAAAGCAATGTGCATGTGTGGTTCTTTTTCGTCTTTATGAACAACAGCTTCCAATATAAATTCTTCACCTAATCCTTTATATTCTGCAATAAAGTTAAAAGCTTCTTGAAAATATCTTCGTTCTTCTTCAATACTAATATTATTAAAGAAATCGTTGTCAGAAGTTACTATCATTTCACAGGCTACAACACGATTCTTTTTAATCATTTTAGTAGTTCCAAGCAAATTATATTTTTCAATTAACTTATGTACTTTTTGAGTAAAAGAAATAGGACTTTTCTTTATAAAATAGTTATCTTTTGTTTTTGAAAAATCTATATCTTTATTAGAGGAATTTTTATATAGTCTATGATTGTGTTTATACATTCCACCTAAGTCAGACATCTTTTTCTTCTCATTACGAATTATGGCATAACTCATAAGAGTACCTCCTTATCAAAAAATATTTTTCTTGATTTTTAGGCAATCTCATAGTATAATATTAGTAGAATAGTTATGAGATGGCTGTAAATCAGCTAGAGCTAAATTTATTAGAAGTACCAGTTCTAATAAACAAAGGCTCATTTTTTTTTGCATTTTTTCTTTCGTAGAATTAACCTCCTTTCTATAAAATTTAGCAAAAACAAAGTGCTCACAACGATACAGCTTAATAAAGAATAAAAACGAAGTTTTTATTCTAATAAGATTAAATAAAGAGAATCTATATTTAATCTTATTCCCACAAAATTATTTAAAATTGTTCGTTCATATAAATGAATGGAAAATTGAAAATAGTTTTGTGAACGGCTTAAAAAGTTTAAAGAATTTTAAAATTTTTAAGTCGTAACGAAGGATTATTAAGGAAAACATTCCTTAATCACACAGAATTTCAAAGAAATTCTAGTGTGTTATAGTTTGTTTAAACTATGCTGTATATTTTGCCAAGCACTTTGGTTTATCTTTTGTATATTCTTCGTAGCCTTTCTAAATAGGGAAGACTATTTATCATTCGTAATCTATTTAAAAGAATTATTTTTTATATGTACAATTTAATTGCACGATTAAAGTATAATTTTAAGCAACACAAATAAACGTTGCTCAAAATAACGAAAATCAATTATAAGTGCAATTTTATTGCACAGAAAGGTATTTTATTAAGCAGCTTAAATAAACTGCCTAAAATCTTCATTGTTTTCTTCATTCTCAATTTCTTTTTGTGCTTTTTCGAAATCTTTCATTAATTGCCACATTGCGATATTGTCATCTTCATCAAGAACTTTACCAATAATTCCACCATGTTTTTGAGCTTCTTTTACATTTTGATAAAATCCTTTTAATCGTTCTGCAAAGTTATCTATTTTTTTACTTGGATCTAAAGCAAACATTAATTCAATAATTTGAATAAACTTATCTAAATCTTCTTCTGATAAATTTCCTAAAAGTTGTTGGAATAGGGCATTAATATCATTTAAGTTATCAATTCTTTCTTGTTCTTGTTCTCTTGTTGTATTTCCAAGTAGGTAGTCAATAGTCACATCAAAAGCTTGTGATATTTTTTTTAGTATAGGTTCTCTTGGAACTACACCTGCATTTTCCCACATATTAACACTACTTTTAGATACTTCAAGATAATTAGCTAATTCTTGCATACTTAAATCTCTAGTTTCTCTTAATTCTCTTATTCTTTCTCCAAATATTAAATTAGGCATAATATCACCCCTTTTTACAATGTGCAATTTAATTGTACACTCTTTTTTTACACTTGTCAATACTTTTTTATAAAAAAGTACAATTTTTTTGCACTTTTTTTATAAAAAAACGATTTTTTCATTTAAAACATAAAAAAACACCTTATATAATGCATATAAAGTGTTTTTGTCTAATCAAAAAATTGTAATTTATCTTTCTAGTGAATTGTTATTAGTATCTATTTCTCTCTTTAATATTTTTACTCTGCTTGGTATTCCAATTTCATTTTTACTATGCTCCATTTTATCTTCTTTGTCCATTACTTGTGCATCCTTTTCTATTTGATTATTCCATACTTTTTCTACCCAATTAAGAAGTTCCTTTTTTAATTCTTCTCTTTCGGATTTACATTGAACTTTATTTTTTCTTTCACTTTTAAACAAAATTTTCATTGTATCACTTATATCTGTAAGCATTATATGGCTCATATTAGGAAATGCTATATGTTTGTGTGGAAAAGCAAAATCTTTTTCCTTTAACCTATTTTCAATATATTGACTACTCTGAAATGATGACCAAACGGTATCATTTATTGAAGATAACAATAAAACTGCTCCATTTATTTTCTCAACTGGAATAATACTTTCGCTTGTTACTTTTTTATCTCTGTTTATATCTAGTAAATTCCATTCTCTTTCTTTAATTAGCATCTTTGGAATATTAAAATCTCTTGATTTATACCTTGCAAACGGTATTTCTTTTTCTTGATAACTCCAACAAGAAGTTCCTGATGGCTTTTTTGAAATTAAGCCTTCACTAACAAAATGAGATGGTACACGAGCAATAACACAAGTTAAGTCTTTAAACATTGTTGCACTCAATAAAGCAAGTTCACTACCTTTTGACATACCATCTATACCAATATTTTTATATCCCATATTTTTTAAATATTTAATTGCTAATTCGACATACTCTATTGGAATACAAGAAAGGTCTTTTGGTGTTTCTTTTGTTTTAAATAACGCTAGTGCTAAAGAGGGAATACCACTTTCAGCATAAAATTCAGCACATTGTCTTGTCATAGTTAATCCACCATTTGAACCTGAAACAACTATAATAACTTTATCTTTTCTATTTGTTACAGGATATAATATTCCTTCAAATCCATCAGTTGAAATGTGTGTTGATATTCTCTCCATAATCTTTTATTCTCCTTCCAAAATTGTAATTTGTATTACTCTTTATCTTTTTTGCTATTTCTATATAATATACTAAATGTTAGTGTTAATAACATTGGTATAACTGAATAACCAGCATTATCTAATTTATGAGTGATTACCAAGTATCCACTAATCAAAGTCAGAATTGCAAATAAAAGACTTAAAATCAAAAATATCTTTACTCTTAATTTTTCTTTATTCATAACTTTTACATCTCCCTTATATATTGTAATTTATATAACTTCTTTTCTATGATTCAAGTGTATTCCTATATGTCCTATTCCTAATATAATTGTTGCCATAATTAAGAATATATTTTTACCATATATACCTAGCAAGAAAAATGCAAATACTGGTAGTGTAGCACCTGCAACTGGTATTCCTAGTAAACTACTATACATATCTTTCATTGTTTTATTGCTTTTAAAATATCTAATCCAATATATTTCATATAAAATCATAATAATAAAGGCAATTAACAATATAATAGACCAATTTGTAATCTTATTTATATTAAGATTACTAAATATCAAAGATAAACAAGTTACTAGCATTTCCCCAATTCTTTCAAATAGTAGTAATACTTTATTTTCATTTTTAACATACTTTTCATACTCTTTTGGCTTATTTTTACTCCATATAATATTTGGTATCATTAACATCAATAAAAATACTAAACCTATATATGAAAATCCAAAGTTAATATTCATTATTTTATCTCACTTTCAACTTGTAATTTATTGGTTGATATAATCTAATAATGGCTTTAGATATTCTTTATTAGTCCAATCACACTTTTTACCAATTGCACTCATTAATGCTTTCATCCAAGGCTCATAAGTATTAGGATCTTTCTTTGCTATTGCCTTTTGTAACATTTTGCATAAAGTTCTATCTTTGAATGTCATATTTTCTTCATCCCAAGCACCTCTACCATAAAATGTAGGAATATCTTTCAAATCTTCTTTAAGATTATGTTCTTTGACTTGACTAAATGCTTTTTCTTCAAATGGCGATGCTCCAACACAAAGTATTGCTAGTTTTTTATTTTTAAGTACAGCATAGTTTTTTCTAAAAAATGATAAACCTGCTATACCAGAAGCATAGATTCCACCACATAAGATTATTGTACTATATTTTTCAATATCTTTTACTTTTACATTTGGTGTTTCTATGCAATCAAATTTAGTTTCTTCAATTAGCCAATTCACATATTTTTTTGTTGCACCATACTTTGATTGATAAATTATTATACCTTTTTCCATAATCTATATCTCGCTCCTAATTTGTTATTGTAAATTGTTTATAAATTTTATACTTTCATCATATATTTTTCGATATTCAATGTTATGAACATAATGAGAACATTCTAAAATTTTATATTCTCCATTTTGCTTACTATTTATATAATCAATAATAAATATTCTCCATTGTTCTTTTTCGTAGCCTGTCCCATCTCCATTAGATACAAAAAATAACATAGGTACATTAGTAGTATCAATACCTTCCAATTTTTTAGCATTGTCTTTTATACTTTTTGTTTCATTAAACATTGAAGTTGTTGCTGTTCTTCTATAAAAAATAACTCTATATAATTCTTTTTCTTCGTCTGTTAAAATTCCATCTTTAATTGCAGAAGAAGAATTAACAATAGATGGTATAAATCTAGTAAGCCCTATATCCGCTCCAAATTTAGATAAAGTAAAAAGAGTATTATTTATTTTCATATTTTCGTATGCTTTAGGAACTGCTGGATCTAATCCTACGATTCCTTTTATTTCATCTGGATATTTATTTGCCCAATATAATGCTTCAATTCCAGACATAGAATGAGGAAATAAAATATATTTACTATTTTTTATACCTGCTTTATTCAACGATTCTCTTGTTTCAAATAAAATTGTATCTATATCTCTATCAACATCACTTATATCACTAAAACCATACCCTGCCTTTTCCACCACTGCTATTTGATAATCATTTTCAAATAATGAGTATAATGTTTTAAAGTCAAGTGTTGGTGAACAAGTTCCTGCTCCAGACATAAATACTAATGTTGTATCACTATTAGAATTTCCACTTATATAAACATTTATATTATGATTATTAACCTCAACAATTTTGCCAGTTGTTTTAAATAATTTATCTTCTTTTTTTAATTTTATTTTATGATTAACGAAACTTATTATCATCAACAATATTATAAGTAAAATAATAACTCCAATTATAATCATACTGATTTTTAAAAATTTATTCATAGTTTATCTCACTTCCAAATTACTATTTATTTAATTCTTTTTCTAAATCTCTCATATATCTTTTTTGTTGGCTTTTTAAATACGACTTTACCAACAATTTCATAATAAAACTATTTACTTCTATTTCTTCAGTAAAATCTAGTTCAATATTACCATTTGGAAGTTCTTTAAAAATACCAATCCATCTACCTTTTAAATTAGCATTTTTTAGGTCAAATTTATATTCTTTTAATTTTTCTTTCGCAGTAATAGTAAAATATGTAGGAAAATTATTTGTAGTATATTCAACAAAATGTGTGTCATCTATAATTACGATTTTAGATAAATCACTTCGCCAAGCATAATTAGAATTATCTGTAATAATATTCCACAACTTATTTCTATCACAAGAAAATTGCTTTTTAATATTTGATCTAATCATAATTCCTCCATTAAATTTGAATTATAATTCTATTAAACTATTTTCAAAATCTTTCACATAGTATTTTATATTTTTTGTTCCTTTTGAAACGATAGTGTGTCCTTCTTCTTCAAGTAATCTTTTTTGTAGTTCTATTGCTTCAGGATATTTTACATTTAATTCGCCATCTGATTTTAATGTTCGCCAATAAGGGGTAATATCTTCATTTCTTTGGTAACTAGCCCAAGCAACTATATTTACAAATATTCCTGCTGTCATTGGATCAGTAAAATCTGCATTATTTTGTTTTGCAAGATAATCTCTCATTTGACTTACTGTAACTAATTTTCCTTTTGGAACTTTTTTCATAAGGGTATCATAATAAAGTGGTGGTGCAAAAAACATTTTAGTTCCACCATATTTTTTAATAGTCTTTTCATCTTCTACAATTTGAATTTTAGGCATATCTTTATTGTTTTTCATCATAGCATTAAAATCCTTTTTGCTTTCATTAGCCATACTATCAACTCACTTTCAAATTACTATATTTCTTACTAAATTAAATTGTAATTTATATAATAGAAAACATTGCTATAATTGAAGCGAATATGTTTGATAATGCATGTATAAACCAACTAGGCAAAATTGAGCCATTTGCTTTTTTTTCGTTTACATATCCCATAGCATAAGCAATTATTCCTGTAAGTAATATAATAATCATTGCTTTAACAATTCCAACTAAACTAAAAAACATTATTCCATGTAGTAGTCCAAATATTATACTTTGAATTACATTTGCAACTCTAAATCCAAATTTATTTGATAATCTTTTTAATAAAAACCCTCTAAAAAATATTTCTTCAGGTAAGGAAGTATTAAATATAGCATATATAAGTGCTGGTAGTAAGGCACTTATTCCTAATCCTTTGAATTCAGATGTAGCTGTTTCAATATCTTTTATCAAATAAAGAGTAATAATAGATACAGTCATAAAAACTAATGATATTATGATTGTATTTATCAATGTTGTTTTTGTATTTTCTATTTTTTTTAAACCAATCCAACTAAAAAAATTTTCTTTTTTCTTTGCTGATATTAGCCACCAAATAAATGGTAAAGAACTAATTAAAATTATTTCTATAATGCTACTTATTATTTTACTTACTAACATATAAATTTTCCATCCCATCTTTTCAACAAATTACTATTTATCTAACAAATCACAAAATTGTAATTTATCTATTTCTTTTTATTAATAACTTCATCATGACAGCATTCTCCAGTTGATAAATCTGAATGTCTAATAAATTTTACATACTTGAGTATATTTGCATATGCAGATTCATCTGTTAGACAAAAAATCTTACACAAACTTCGAATACCATAATATTCAAACATTTCAATATACATACATTTAGATATACGATATTCTACTTTTTCATCTGAAGCTTCAAAGTAATCATATGTGATACTACCATCTTTTATTTTATTATTGTGATCATTGATATTCCATTTTTTAGCAATTTGATAAGTATTAGGTAATAAATTTATCACTTTTGCTATAATTTTAACTATTCCTCTTAATTTCTCAAAACCACCATTTATAATATCTATAATTTCTTTATCTGATAACTTTTCTTTTTTTAGTTCTAAACACATAGCAATAATTGCATATATTTTAGTTACATTCATAGTAGGATAAACATTATGCTTTTCAAAATTTTCTGATAAATACATTTTTCTTAATCTATTTTTATAAGAATTTAATTTCTTATCAATATCAGAAAACTTATTATTTACTAATGCATTTTTATATAATTTCGCATAGTTATTCACATATTTTTCCATATATTTACCTCTATAATTATTGTTTTTTACCTACTAAAGTATAGATAAAGGTTGAAACTTTTTCTTTATGTATAATACCAAAACCATTTCTTATCATATCTTTTTCTGACTTTTCTAAATAAGAAACATTACAATCTCCAGTATTACTAAAATATCTGTATATAAAGTTATCAAAAGCAACTCCTATTTCTTTAAACGGACCAACACCTGTATCTGAAAGAATATAAATACCACCTGATTTTAATACCCTATATGCTTCTTTCATTGCCTTATCTGTATCTGGATAATGATGAAAGCTTTGTGAACAAGTAACCACATCAAAAGTATTATCTTTAAAGGGTAATTCATCAGATTTTCCTTCAATAAATGTAGCATTTTTAATGCTCTTGCTATTAGCTTGTTTTATCATTTCAGAAGATAAATCTAATCCAACATATTCTGCATTTTTTTCTTTAGATAGCATATCTATTAAATAAGCTGTTCCACAACCAATATCTAATAAATTGTTATATTTTCTATCTTTTAAAATATTTTTTATATTTTGACAACTAATTTTTCCATATTTAGAATACAACAAAGTATCAGTTTCATCATATACTGATGCTTGTTTATCAAACCATTTTTTAGATAATTCTACAAAATCTTTCATATTTTCGTCTCCCTTTATAAAACAAATTACAATTTTACTTTTACACACTAATTATAATATTATTACTAACAGCCCTACTAATGCACATGCAGGTATTCCAATTATACTTCCTCTTATTGAGCCTTTTATATGAAGCCAATAATCTTCATATTCTTTCATATTTTCTGTTCCTGGCACTCTAACTTTTTTAGAATGGCAAAAAAAGATACAATCAATAATTAAAGCATCATACCAAGCTATAACTAACCAAATAATATATGAATTCATAAATCCTTTTATAAATGTATTTGCGCCATTAAATTTATAAACTATAAATGCAAACAATAATACAAATAATATACAAGCAATAATTTTCTTCATTATTTCTTTTTTAGTTAATCTTGTTTTTCTTTCTGGAATTATTTTTAATTCTATACATTTTTTTACTATTGCTGGCGGATAATCTCCAATAATAAATAACGGATTCTTTAATGCAACAGGTATCACAATAGCAGTAAATAATATTGTTCCAATTACACATTCAATTAATAAAGTCATTAAATTTTCTCTCCTTTGCAAATTACTATTTATCTAACAAATCACAAAATTGTAATTTGTCTTTCAATGTGTGTGCTGTTGCCATAATTCTTCTTTATTTAAATTAAATGTACTACTATCCCAATAACGCCTATCATTGCTAATCCTAAACTTGGCATTATAATTCCTGGTAAATCTTGAAATTTATCTGGGTTAATTTTTCTAAACACTACACCTATAATTAAGAATACTATTGAATTTAGTAAAGCCATCCACTTTGGTACCCCTAAAGCTCCACTAAGTACTGCTATTACAACACATATATCTGCAATCATTAAAATACAATATAATAGAAAAAATGGAAACATTATAGCTTTATAGAAACCTTCCAATGTGTTGTCTGCAATTTTAAAATTTGTTTTGCCATTATCAGTAATTCTTTTATAAATAACTGCCTGAACACATAGTAAAGCATGAACAAATAAGCCACCTATGCAACCTATAAATCCTGTTATTAAAATTATATTTGATAGTATTGTATTATTTTCTCTAATCATATCTGCCATAGCATAAAACCCAAACCCAACAAATATTACGCCAAACATTGCACATATAATAGATACTCCAAATCTCCATTCAGACATTTTGCTCCAATTACTATCAATATTTTTTGATGCTCCTAACTTTTTATTGCCTTTTCCTTTTAAGTCAAATAATAAATCACCAGCACAACATAGTAGACCTCCGACTAACCCCATAATACTAAAAATCAAATTCATAACCATTACCTCTTTCTATTATTTCTTTTTATAAAAATGAAAATCACAGCAATCTTCACCATATCCTAAAGTCTTTGTTCTTGAAAATCCTATTTTCTCAAGTTTTCCATAAGTAACATTATCAACATCACAGAAAAGATGACATAATTTTGCACAATCATTTTCAATACAAGCTGTATGCCAAAGGCACTTCTTTATTGTTACGTCAAAGTAATTCTTACCATGTTTTTGTGTGCTTTCCCACAAATCTGTTTTACGTACAACTCGAAGAAATATATTGCTATAAAGAAAATAAAAGCATGGTACTTTTTCCATTTTTTTCATAGACAAATGCTTTTGTTTTGCAACTATATCAATCATGTATTTTCGCATATGCTGATATACTTCTTCATCAGATAATCCATCTTTTAACATTACTTTATATAATGCTATACAAGGAAGAATTGTTTGAATAAGTGTTTTGGTTTGATTTTCTGACTTATCCTTTATGTTTTTTATAAGTTCATTAAGTATTATCTCTTGCTTATTAAATAATTCATTTCCATTATTCTCTCCAAATTCTTCTATTAAAAATATTTTTATTTGTTTTTGTTGTTTTATATTCATACTTATAACTCCTCCATAAATTACTATTTATCTAACAAATCACAAAATTGTAATTTGTTAGTTTTAAGATTTGTTATTCATAAATCTTCTTTTTATTTTGTTTTCCGTTTTATAAAAGCTACAAAACAAAATAATAAATCCTAAAATTATTCCTACTAATACAGTATTATTTATAGAAACATTAAATAAAGTTAAAAATATGCTTAAAAAAATTTCTACTATTACTAATATTTTTCCATGATTTATAAATATATCAGGTGCTATACTCTGTGCATATTCCCAGTGTGCTTTTGATTTTCGCGAAGTAGGTGTATTATACCCATTATTTGACTTCATATTTTCTACAGGATGTTTCTTTAAAATATCCCCAACAATAATCATTACAAAAGGTATAATCAAATTTAAAACTAATAACCAATACATAATTTTTTCTCCTCTACAAATTACTATTTATCGATTAGATTATACCATAATACAATATCATTTTATAGTTATTCTTTAATAAACTCTCTCAAACTTTATAAAAACACTTATTTTACATACCCAAAAACATTCCCAAAATGTTAATTTTTATTGATATATCAAGTATATCTACCGTCCGTCGCTACCATTAATCAGTCGAAAGACTGATTTTTTTATTTTTTTAAAATTTATAAAATTGCTCAAAAAGGTTTATTTATAGCCTTTTTTTATTTTTAACTTTTTTTAAATTCTCTGAACTTTTTACAGCTTTTTTCAATTTACATGCCACTTTGAGTGTCAAAATTTTTTTATTTTAAAAAAATGGCACAAAATAAACGTGCCAAATTTAAAAATTGGCACGTAAAATCATAATTCATTTTCTTTTAAAAGTTTTATAGCATTTAGCATATTTTCTTCAAGATAATTGAAAAAAGTTTTGAAAATCAAATTTTTTTTGAAGAATAAATATTGAATTTTAAAAAATAATAAAATCCTTGCTTTTTACTTTTTTTAGATATTATGTATATAAAGATATTATATATAGAGGAGTTGAATAATAGAATGAATAAATTAAGCAAAATTTTTTTAGTTATAATAATATTATTGATTATTGCTTTAACTACTGTAACTATGTTATATATTAATATGAGAGAAAATGCTAAAAAAAATCTTACTGAGTTCTTGAATACTGCAGAAAAATTATATGAAGCTAACACAAAAATAGATGAGCTAGAAAAAGAATTGGCAAAATAAAACACGGAGTGCATACACTCCGTGTTTTCAACATACAGTTTCTAATATTTTTCACATCATGAAAGCCAACAATTTAGCCTCATGCCATGCTGACTAGAAATCTTATTGGTTGAATAATGAACAATTAAGTTTGCTGACAAACTATTGAAATCAAACGTGATTTCTTTGTCAGACCCAACACTTATTGTCTGTAAAGCAAGATACAATGCTGTACTCCCATTTGATACAGACACATTCATTTTCACAGAAGGATCATTTGATTCAAGTCTTAAACGACCAAATCCATTTCCACCCAACCGATGTGGATTGGACACAGCAAATTGACTGCTAACCACTCTCCCCGCATCAATCCAAACCTGGCTGTATTCTACAGCTCTTGCAGTCGCTGTTTCTGATATTTCACCATTGCTATCAGAAGGATTTGTATAGATTACACCATCTTCTCCTTGATAAAGCACTTCTGCTCCTTCAGGAAAGTCATAGTTTAAATAATCAACTGAATTTGTTTCCGTACCACTAACATTTGTTTTACATATATTAGACTGAAAAAAATAAAAAAAAATCTCATTTTTAAATAAAAAATTTAAAAAATACATCACTTTTAAAAAAGTGATGTATAAATTAATTTTAATCTAACTATATCAAATATTAGCTATTTCTCAATAATTATAATAATTGTATAGTTACTACCAAAATTTAAATAATCTTATTAATTTTATTCCAATTTTATAATACCAAGGTTGTAATTCCTTTTGTGCTACTTTTAATTTTTTCCTTATTTCTATGTGTTGTGGACAATGTGATTCACATTTACCACATTCAATACATTTACTGATGTCGCTCATTTCTTTTTGAAGAGCAACTATTTGATGATATTCCATTCGTCCAGAACTTTTATTTTCAGTATACATTTGATTATAGCATTTAAATGTTGTTGGAATATCTATTCCTTGAGGACACGGCATACAATATCTACAAGCGGTACAATTTACTTTTATATTAGCATTAATTTCTGCTTTTACCTTTTCTATCATTTTAAAATCATCTTCAGTAAATTCATTCACTTTTACTTCTGATGCAACTTTTATGTTTTCATTTACCATTTCCATTGAATTCATTCCAGATAACACACAAGTAACCTGCGCTTGATTCCAAAGCCATCTAAATGCCCATTCTGCTGGTGTTCTTTTTATTTTATAATCACTTATTATATTTTTTGCCTTTTCTGGCAGTAAATCTACCAGTTTTCCTCCTCTTAATGGTTCCATTATTATGACAGGAATATTTTTTTCAGCCGCCTTCATTAAACCTTTTCTTCCTGCTTGACTATTTTCATCCATATAATTATATTGAATTTGACAAAAATCCCAATCATAAGCATCCAATATTTTTATAAACATATCTGAATTTCCATGAAAAGAAAAACCTAAATTAATAATCTTTCCTTCTTGCTTTTTCTGTCTTATCCATTCTTCAATTCCCAATTTTTCAGTTTTTCCCATGCTGCTATATCTGTAAGCATGTGCATTAAATAATAATCTATATGATCTGTTTTCAGTCTTTTTAATTGTTCATCAAAATATTTATCTAATGAGGCTTTTGATTTTATTAAATATTGTGGTAATTTTGTTGCTATATATATTTTATCGCGAACCTTATTTTTTTCTAATATTTTTCCAAGTGCTTCTTCACTTCCTGGATAAATATATGCTGTATCAAAATAATTTCCCCCATTATTTATAGCATTCATAATCTCTTCTTCTGCTTTTTCTAAATTTATACTATTTCCCTTTTTAGAAAATCTCATACATCCATATCCTAAAATAGATATATCTTTTCCATATTTATCTTTTCTGTATTGCATAAAATACCTCCATATTTTTAATATATCATAATAACTTTTTAATAACAATATGTTATTCTTATCACATAAAATAACGATTGTACAAATATATAAAATTTGTGTTATATTTTTATTAATTTTTATCATTATATAAATAGAAAATATAATGAAAGGAGTATAAAAATGAACAAATTAGATGATATATCTAATTATTATAAAACTGACAAATCTATTGATTGGAATAAAATAATTGACGATTATACACCTTATGTAAAAACCGTAATTAACAACATGTCTAATAATAATTTAACTTCAGAAGATATAGAAGAAATTACACTTGATGCATTTTTCATTCTATGGAAAAATCAAGATAAACTGTATTCTGCTTTAAGTTCTTACATAGCTGGAATAACACGAAATTTAGTAAAAGAAAAATTAAGAAAAACTAAAACTTTATATAACATATCTGATTTTGAAAATATTCTTACAGATTCAAATTTAGACATGTACTCTAATGAAATAGAAAAAATTTCTAAAATTGAAAAAGAATTTTCTAAATTAAAACAAATTGATTTAGACATAGTAAACATGTTCTACTACTATGGAATGAGCTTAAAAGAAATTTCTAAAGTTTTAAACATTTCAGAATTTAACGTTTCTACTAGATTATATCGTATACGAAAAAAGGTTAAAAAAAATTTAAAAATGGGAGGAAAAAATGAATAATAAAGAGTTAAAAGAAAAATTTCAATTCCGAATAGCATTATCTAAAATTGAACAAGAAACTTATACCTTTAAAAATACTTCTATTTCAATAAAAAAATCTGTTATTGCTGCTTGTGTTTGTTTATTTTTAACTACTGGCATTGTTTTTGCAAAAGATATAGAAAAATTTATAAAAGATAAATTTGGTTTAGGAAAAGGAATTCAAACTGCAGTAGACAATGATTATATAGAAAATGTTAGTATGGATTTTATTTATTCAGCTTCAAACATATCTTCTAATCCAGAAGTTACTTTAAATACAGGATTGAAAATTAATAATTTTCTTATTGACAGTACTCATTTAAGTTTTAATGTTTCATTTAAAATTGATGAGCAAATAAAAGAATATATTAATTTAGATAAACTAAATACTATATTTTTATCAAGTTGTACTATTACAAACGAAGAAAATTTTGTTTTATATTCAAGTAATATAAATGATTTAACTAATAGTATACAATCCACAAACAGTGGAGTAAATATTAACTCGATTTCTATTGATACTATTAATAATTTAATAAACATTAATTATAATTTTTATACAGAAGGAGAAACTTTTCCACATTCAAAGAAAATTAATATTAATTTAAAATCCATTGAATTTGAAACTCTAGACGAGAATAGCATTTCAAATAGTCTTACCTTAATCGGAGATTGGAAAATTTCTTTAGACGTTCCAGAAAAAATGTATTTTCCTATCTCTCAAGATTATAAAGTTATTAATTGCGAAAATGAAGATTTCAACATTTACACAGCAAAAGCCACAGATACTGGATTTGAATTTGGCATAAAAATATCAAATATAAAAAAGCCTACATATCCACAAGAATTAGATGAACAAGAACATGAGATTTTTAAAAATAAAGGAGAAATACAATATCCTCAAAATTCAACTACTTCAGGAGTTAAAACAATAGCTACTGCTACAATTAATTCCAAAGATATAGCAAATTATTATAAAAATTCACCATATAAAGATTTATATGAAGATTATTATACAAAACAATATCCGGTTCGGTAATATTAGAGAAAACTATATTTATTGGTCTCCTAAAACTGAAGGAAACTACATTTTAAATTCTAATGGTAAAAAATTTTACACTTCTAACTATTTAGGAGATGTAGGAAAAAGCGAGTTTATAGAAAATAACTGTTATGATTATTATACTAAATTTGACATGACCAAATATGATGCAACAGATAATATCACAATTATTATTGAATTATATGGTGAACCTTTTAAAATAGAGTTAGAAAAAACAACTAGTAATTAACATTTATAAATATACAAATAGTTTCTGGTTATCAATTTTAGAACAAATTCATATTACACAAAAAATTAGGAAGTTAAAACTTCCTAATTTTTTATTTCTTTATAACTATAACTGGTACTTCCATTTCTTCTTTTGATAAACCACAATGAGTTGATTTTTTTACTGGCTTTCCTTCTGCTAAAAATGTTTCCAATCTTATTATACTACCTGCTACTGATAATGCTACATAATTCCCTATAAAATCATCTATTTTATAATGTTTTTCTCCAAATCCTAAAAAATGATATTTATCCAAAAATTCTTCTTTTGTCATAAGCCAAAATTCTTTTCCGAATTCTTTATTAAATCTTTGTTCAAATGTTTCTCTCATATTTTCCTTTACCCAAAAAGTTAAAACTCTAGATTCTAAATATGCTGGAAGTATTAAACATTCCTGAATTTCTGGATAATCTAATAAAGTATATGCTTTTTCAATATCTTTATGTCCATGATCCGCTGATATTATTAATAAGGTATCTTCATCTAATCTATTGCACATTTCTTCTATTTTTTGTTCAGCATCTTTTATAAATTCTTTAACTTCTTCAGATGTTGTTCCAAATTTATGTAATAATCCATCTGGATTATCTGAATATGCTAAAATAAATTTTCTATCTGGGATTTTGCATAAATCTTCTATATTCATTATTAACTCATCAATGTTATCTGCATTTATGCTTCGTTTTGCTCTTCTTTCTGCATATTCTGGTTCAATCTCATAAGCCTTTACTTCTGGTGAAGCCTTTTCTATTTTCTCAAATACAGTTTCATATTTCATAATTGTTTTAAAAACATCTAATAATGGTTTTTTTATGGGTTCTCTCAAATATGATTCATTGTGTGAAAACATATCCAAAGCTCTACCATATTCTTTAAAATATTGTGACCATGCTATCCATCCTGTTTCATATGGTGAAGATCCTGAATAATAACTTGTTAAGGCTGCTGTTGTTGTTGATGGATATACAGAAGTTACCATATCTATTTGATTTTTCTTTAAAAATCCGTTTGATGATATTGAGTTTAATATATGTTCTCCAAGTCCATCTAAAATTAAAAATATTACATTTTTATAATGTTTTTCGTTTAAAATTTTATCTAAATTCTCAGATGTTTTATGTTTAGTATCGACATTATAATATTTTAAAATTGAACTTATTGTTCCTAATATACAATGTTCATAATCTGGTAGTATTATATTTTCATAATTTTCAGGGTTCATAAATTCCTCCATATTTTTTTATTACAAATATTATTATAAAACAAAAAAACAATAACTTCAAGCTTATTTATACTATATAAATATATCAAAGGGTCTCCGTAGTCTACGGAGACCCTTTGTGTCTGCTTTATTCTGACCAATTGGTTCTCAGCGGAAGTGCTTCATAGAAGCCCTTCGTGCGCTGAATGATTCTTTCCGGAATGTCCTTGGTTGTATCCAAGTAGTCCCAGATATTCTTGAAAGTTATACAGATGTTTTCATAAAACGGTTCCACTCGCCAATTGCTGAGTTCATTAGGAATACCGAACATATGAGCAATCACTTGTCTCGGAAATTGTCTCTGAACATAAACTTTCGGATCGCTGACTGCAAGCAAGACACCATTTGTTCCGCACTGATAGGACATGTACTTAGCCTTATAGAGAGACTTAATCTCTGCAACAGGTTGCAGTTTTACCATATCAAGATATTTCTTCTCAAAAGCACATCCAATCGCAACATGCGTGTGTGCATGAACAATGGACTTTGCATGAGAGGAAAATCCAGTAGGTGCAGAACCATGCTCAAAGAAAATTACCGGACGCTCTTTTCCATAAGTGCCTTTCAAAATCATTTCGGTATCCCTCATGACTTCATAATATTCTTCGAACTGGTCTTCCGGCAATCTTGCCATAGAATAGTGATGTTTCTTTGGATTAATCATCACCATTCCAGGAATCAAGCAACCAAGCTCAATTTTCACAAAGAAATTCTCAGATTCATAGATGATGATGTCCGAGTATTTCGGAGTGCTGATATTAAACTCAGTTACAGACATGCCTTTATGCTCACCGATGTAGCACAAAAAGCATTCATCCTTTGTTGTGTCAAACTTCTGACCACGGCATACTTCTCCACATTCGAATTTGTTACCATGGCAAAAAGCTATGAAATCGTTTTCATCCCTCAGTTCAGTCGGCACGAAAAGTGTTTTGTGCTTTCCTTTTAAGGGATCGGCCTCATAAAATTCCCGCAAGATTACAGGAATCTTGTTGTTGCTCCACACTTCTTCGACCACTTCAAGATCGTTGATAGGCTCGATTGCCTCAAACACAAATTGTTCAAGACTTTGGGCCTCAGCTACTAGTAAAACTTTGTTGATTGTTAACATATCTCTTCCTCCTTCTATTGCTAAAACCAGTGTAGTGTAACACATCAACAGCAGACAAAAAATACAAATAGTCAGAACTATATTTATTATAACATTTTTCAAGATTAAAGTCAAAAATCTGTTCTTATTCGTCAAATTAGTTTTAAAGTATAATTTTTTGATTAGTTATATTTTAATTTTTCATATTTTTATATTCATTTTATAGAATTTCCTTTAAAAATAATATATAATATTAAAAAATTAAGAAAGGAGAGTATGATTTATCATACAAATTCATTATGGATTTTTTAGATTTAGTAAAAAATAGATATTCTTGTAGAAGTTTTCTAAATAAAGAAATAGAAGAAGAAAAAATTAACAAAATTTTAGAAGCAGGTCAAGCTTCTCCAACAGCTTGCAACTTACAACCTCAAAGAATATTAGTAATAACAGATAAAGAAAAACTTGGAAAACTAAGTGAAGGTACAAGATTTGGATGGAATGCTCCTGTTATAATGATTATATGTTATGATAAAAATGTATCTTGGAAAAGGAAATACGATAATCATGATGAAGGTTCTACTGATGCAAGTATTGTTACTACTCAAATGATGCTTGAAGCTTTTAATTTAGGACTAGGAACAACTTGGATTGGAGCTTTTAATCCTGAAAAAATTAGAGAAGTTTATAACATACCAGAAAATTTTGAAATTGTTTCCATTCTTCCTATTGGTTATCCAGCAGAAGATGGCATACCAAGTGCAATGCATTTTAAAAGGGAACCTTTAGAAAAAACTGTTTTCTACAATGAATTTTAGAAATTAAGATAAAAAATTAGTAATTTTAATAAAGATTAATTAAATAAATTTAACAGATAAAATAAGAAATAAATAACAAATATAAAATAAGGAATAGAAAATTTTAATATTTTATATCTCTTATTTTAATATTTGTAAATTAAAAATAAAAATCTACTACTCTTTTTTTAATAAACGACTTAAAGAAAATTGAATTAGAATTGCTTATATATTTTATGGAAAGAGTTCATCTTTTGATGGAAGGGAGCCATAAAATACTATTAGCAATTCTATGAAAATTTTCTAATTAAGTGAATTAAAAAAAGAGTAGTAGATTTTTCATTATATTTATATTATTTTAAATTTTTTATATCTATTTCATATTGTTTTAATGCTAATTTTTAATATAATTTTTGCTATTTTTATATTAAAATTCACAATTTTTTGGTGTTCTTGGAAATGGTATTACATCACGAATATTTTGCATTCCTGTAATATACATCATTAATCTTTCAAATCCTAACCCAAAGCCACTATGTGGTACACTTCCATATTTTCTTAAATCCAAGTACCACCAATAATCTTTTTCATCCATATTTAATTCTTTTATTTTATTTTGTAGTTTTTCTAAACTATCTTCTCTTTGGCTTCCTCCAATTATTTCGCCTATTCCCGGAGCTAAAAGATCAGCTGCTGCAACCGTTTTTCCGTCTTGATTTAATTTCATATAAAAAGCTTTTATTTCTTGAGGATAGTCTGTAACAAATACAGGTTTTTTGAAAATCTTTTCACTTAAATATCTTTCATGCTCTGTTTGAAGATCCACACCCCAGCTAACTTTATATTCAAACTCATTATTATGTTTTTCTAATTCTTTTACTGCATCTGTATAACTAATTCTTCCAAATTCTGAATTAACAACATTATTTAATCTATCTAATAATCCTTTATCTATAAAATTATTAAAAAATTCCATTTCTTCTGGGCAATTTTCTAACACATAATTTATTATATATTTTAACATACTTTCAGCTAAATCCATATCATCTTTTAAGTCTGCAAAACAAATTTCAGGTTCTATCATCCAAAACTCTGCTGCATGTTTTACAGTATTAGAATTTTCTGCTCTAAATGTTGGACCAAAAGTATAAACATTTCTGAATGCAAAAGCATAAGTTTCAACATTTAATTGTCCACTTACTGTAAGATGAGCTGGTTTGCCAAAAAAGTCTTTTGAAAAATCTACTTTTCCCTCTTCTGTTTTAGGGACATTATTTAGATCAAAAGTGTTTAAGTTAAACATCTCTCCAGCACCTTCTGCATCACTTCCTGTAATTATTGGTGTATGCACATATACAAAATTATTTTCTTGAAAAAATTTATGTATTGCATAAGATGCAACTGAGCGAACTCTAAATACTGCATTAAAAGTATTTGTTCTTGGTCTCAAGTGTGAAATTGTTCTTAAATATTCCATTGTATGTCTTTTCTTCTGTAATGGATATTCAGGAACAGAAGTTGCTATAACTTTTACCTCTTCTGCTTTTATTTCAAAAGGTTGTTTAGCATTTTCTGTTTTTACTAATATACCTTTAACCATGATTGAAGAACTAATAGTTAATTTGCAAATCTCTTCAAAATTTTCTAAACTATTATCAAATACTATTTGTAAATTTTTAAAAAATGAACCATCATTTACTTCTATGAATCCAAATGTTTTTGAATCTCTAACAGTTTTAACCCAACCTGAAATTTGTATTTTTTTTGAATAATATTTTTCTGAATTTCTATATAATTCTTTTATAAGTATGTTGTTCATAATTATTCCTCCACTAAAAATATGTTAGTATTATATAAGAATATACTTAAAATTTCAATATCTCCATATAAATTGATTCTATTTTCTTTTAAAGTTAATAATTATTTATTTTAAATTTAATTGTTACTAATTCGTCTATTTTTTCAAAACCTATTTTTTCATAAACAGATATTGCTGAACTATTTTGTATATTTACATGCAAAACAATAAATTTATTCTTTTTCAAAAGCTCACTGCATACAGCATACAAACATTTTTTGGCATACCCTTTGCCTCTAAATTCTTTAGGAGTAATAACTGCTCCTATTGTAGAACCATTTATTTGTTTTCTTACATTTACAACCTGAGTATAAATTTTTTCTTCCTTTTCATCTGTTAGTATATATGTTCCTTTTTTTAGATATATATTTGCAATTTTTAAAGCTTCTTCATCTGTACAGTCTTCTCTATTATATATATCAGAATAAATTTCTTTTACAACGGAAATTAATTTGCTTGGGTCTGATACCTCTTCTTCTAATTTAATCAATTTATCACCCAAATCTAAATCATAACTTTCCTTTAATTTTTCCAATTTTAATGTATCTGTATAGTGAATTTTAACTTCTTCTTTGTTAACTTTATTTGAATAAAGTGTTGAGATTATATCTAAGTATTCTCTTTCAATAACAATCTCTTCAAAATTAATATTTAGATCTATAATATTATCTATTAAAAATGAAATTATTTCTGAAGTAACTTCTTTTTTATTAGGAAAATATACTAATAATCCATTTTTATCATCATCTACTACAAAAATAGCCTGTACCTTTTCTCTATCTTCAATTCTTCCGAGTAACCAATTATTAACTTTCATATCTTCATGCTCAAGAATAATTCCTATAATTGTTTCATTTTTAGCTTCTTCTTTTAATAAAATTTGCAAATTTTCCTCTAAAAACATTTCTTTTGTTTCATACTTTTTTAATATCATTAATTCTTTTACAATAATAAAATTATTATTTTCTCCTTTTTCCATTTTTCTATATCATATATTATTTTAAAAATTTTTACAACAAAATCTATATTTTTGTTTCGTTTCTTAACTTTCACATTCTATAAAAAACTAAAAGGGCTATTACTGCCCTTTTAATTTTCTAATCCAAAGCTTATCCCTATAGCATTATTTACTTTGCTCATAACATTAGAATCGTTAATATGACCAATTTTTTCTTTAAGTCTACTTTTATCTATAGTTCTAATCTGCTCTGTTAAAACAACAGAATCAGCTTTCAATCCATTGTTATCAGATCCTATTTCTATATGAGTTGGTAACTTGTTTTTACCAGTTTGTGAAGTAATTGCAGCTGCTATAACTGTTGGACTATATTTGTTTCCAGTATCATTTTGTATTATTAGAACTGGTCTAATTCCTCCTTGTTCAGAACCAACTACTGGACTTAAATCCGCATAAAACATATCTCCTCTTTTTATTACCATAACTTTCTCTCCTATTAAATTTGCATATAGAATAGAATTGTTGTAATATTAAAATTATTTAATTTTTATATCATTATATATTATGCTAATACAAGTTTTTTTGGTATTATCTTTAATTATTAATTGTCTTGGAACTCCTGATATTTTATCTACATGTAACTCTTTATATTTTATATATGTACTTTTGCTACTATCTAATTTTACTTCAAAAATTAATTCATCATTTTCTTCATAAATCTTAGAAGTATTTTTTTTATAATCTTCTATAAATACATTTAAAAATAATGAATTATTTAATAAAAACTCATATTGGTCATATATTTTTTCCATATTTAATTTAGTATTTCTTATAATTAATTTATTAGAAATATTTTCAATTTCTAATCCTTTTATATTTTCTGGTCCATCTACGATTTGTATACTTTTTTCATCGTTTACTATTTGATACATCTTATAATAATTTTCATTTTTGTTACTAATTACTTTTACATCAATATTTGCTTCATATTCATTTGTTTTATTTATAATATTATCAACAATTTCATCTTGACTTCTATTGATATTATTACCTAAAATAAAAAAATTATAATAAAAAATAAAAAAAATTGTAATACAAATAAGAACAAAAATTAACAGTAATTTTTTTGATTTCATATATACTCCTCAAAATTCGATTTTATTTTTCTAGTAATTTTACTATTTAAATCTATTATCAAATTTCAAGTTGTATGACTTATTTTTATTTAAAATTTTAAGCAAATAAAAAGCACTGATTTTATCAGCACTTAAACCATTCATTTCTAAATTTTAAATATTTTCTGTAAAATATTCTTTTAAAACCTTTCTAAAATCTTCTGCAGTTTCTATAGTATTTACTTTATTTCTTATTATTGTTGCATTAGTCATTCCTTTTACATACCAAGATATATGCTTTCTTATTTCTCTAGTTGCTGTATATTCTCCTTTATCTTTTAACAATAACTCAAAATGATCTAGAATTATTTTATATTTTTCTAAATCTGATATTTCTGGCATTTTTTCATTATTTTTTAAAAAATACTCAATTTTTCTAAAGATCCAAGGAGCCCCTAAAGAAGCCCTTCCTATCATTATTCCATCTACTCCTGTTTGTTCAAACATTTTTAAGGCATCTTCTTCTGATTTTATGTCTCCATTTCCAATTACAGGAATTTTGACTGCTTCTTTTACTTGTTTTATTATATCCCAATCTGCTATTCCAGAATAAAATTCATCTCTTGTTCTTCCATGTATAATAATTGCATTGGCTCCAGCTTTTTCAATTATTTTAGCAGCTTCAACTGCTACAATATTATTTTTATCCCATCCTTTTCTTATTTTTACAGTTACTGGTTTTGTAGAATTCTCAACTACTTTTTTTACTATTTGTTCTACCAATTCTAAATTTAATAGTAGTCTACTCCCGTCACCATTTTTTACTACTTTTGGTGCTGGACACCCCATATTTACATCTAAAATATCTGTATAGTCACACATAAATTTAGCTGCTTGTCCCATAATTTCTGGATCGTTACCAAAAATTTGCATTGAAATAGGTCTTTTTTCATTATTAGATTTTATCATATTTAATGTCTTTTCATCTTTATAGCAAATTGCTCTACTACTTACCATTTCATTACATACAAGTCCCGGATTACCATATTTTTTACAAATAATTCTAAAAGGTAAATCTGTTACTCCTGCCATTGGTGCTAATATTATATTGTTTTCTAGTTCTACATTCCCTATTTTTATTTTTTTTAAGTACATTATTTTATTCCTTTTCTTTATAATACAAAAATTTGTTGAACAATGATTTCTCACTATTCAACAAAAATTGCTTTCTGTCTTCTACTACTAATATTTAATAATAAACCTATACATATAAAGTTCGTAACAAGCGAACTTCCTCCATAACTTACAAAAGGAAGTGGTATTCCTGTGATTGGTAATAAACCTATTGTCATTCCTATATTTTCTGCCATGTGAAAGAAAAATATTCCAGCAATTCCTATTGCAATATATGAACCTATGTTGTCTTTGGCAGTTTTTGCTATATATACTGATTTTGTAACTAATATTATATATAAGATTGTAATTGCTCCTGTTGCAATAAATCCCATTTCTTCTCCTATAACAGAAAAAATAAAGTCTGTTGTCTTAGGATATAAGAAACCTAATTGTGTTTGATTACCTTTAAACAATCCCATACCAAATACTTCTCCAGCTCCTATTGCTAATTTAGATTGAGTTATATTATAACCAGCACCTCTTGGATCTAATTCTGGATTTAAAAAAACTTGAATTCTTTTTATAGCATAATCTGGTAAGTTATTGTATATTATTGGTATTGCTATTGCAATTAATATACAAGCTATTAAAATATATTTTTTATCAATTCCAGCTGTAAATAGTATAAATAAAATAGCCATTATATACGCCATAGCTGTTCCATTATCTGGCTCCATTATTATCAAAGCTACTGGTAATATGGCAAAAAATAAATATATAAGAAGTTTCCAAAATCTGTTTATTTCTCTTCTACCTCTTATTTGTAATTTATTCATTAAAAATGCTAAAAATAATATTGTTACAATTTTTCCAAGCTCTGATGGTTGAAAGCTAAGTGATTCACTAAATTTAAACCAACTTCTTGCCCCACTTATAGGTTCTGTAAATAAAACCCCTATTAGTAATCCTATAATAATTATATATGCCAAAGTTGAAAATCTTGTAATAATATTATAATCAATTGTTGAAGCTAAAATTAAAAATGGAATACTTATAAAAATCCATTGAACTTGTTTTTTAAACTCTACATATTCCGTGCTTTGAGTAGCTGAAAATAATGCAACTAGTCCTATTGCAACTAACATAACACTCACAATAAGGATTGTCCATTCTGTATTTTTAAGTAATTTTTTTCCCATTCAAATAAACTCCTAATTTTTCTTTTTACGTTTATCTTTTGATTTTTGATTATTGTTTTTTGAATTATGATTTTTAGATGTATTACTTGCATTTTCTTTTGATTCTTCTTTTTCCTTTTCTCTATCTGCCGCTTCTGCTGCTTTCAACAAATCATCAAAAGTTACATCATCGTCATCGTCATCATCATCAACTTCTTCAAATAACTCTTTTACTTCTTCCTCTTCATCCTCATTATGATTTTCTTCTAAGTTTTCTTCTTGGATATTTTTAGTTTCATAACTTTCTGAAAGTTCTATAACTTTTGTTTTTTCCTCTTTCTCCTCTTCTTTTTCATTATTTTCATCTTTATTTTCTTTTACTGGTAGCCCCATTTCTTTATTGAAATCTACACCTTTAAACTCTTTTATTTTTTCTGCCATCATATCATTTTTTATATTTACTATTGGAATATTCGCAAATAATGAAGGTGCTCCATTTGTTCCATCTTCGTTTTCTAAATTTGTAAGTCTAACATCTATCGCTTCTTCATCAACTACAATATATTTTTTTATTACATCTATTATTTCTTGTTTCATAAGTTCCAAAAAATCTGCTGATACATTTGCTCTATCTTGCATTAGAACTAAGTGTAATCTTTCCTTTGCCGCATCTTTTGACCCTAATTCTTTTTGTTGTTCAGTTTTTACCATTCTTTTGAAAAAATGCCCTATATTTTCAAACATTATTTATCTTTACCTCCAAATTTGTATCTATGCTTTTCCAAATAAACTTTTTAATCTAGCCCAAAAACCTGTTTCTTTTCCAGGTACTGTAACTTCTATATTTTCTCCTAGTAATCTTCTTGAAATTTCTAAGTAAGCTTTACCTGATGGAGCTTTTTTATTAGAAATAACAGGCTCTCCTTTATTAGTTTGAGAAATAATATTTTCATCATCTGGTACAACACCAATTAAGTCTATTGCTAATAAATCAACTATATCGTTAACATCCATCATCTCACCTTTTCTTACCATACTTGGTCTTAATCTATTAACAATTAATTCTGGATTTTTTATTTCTGAAGCTTCTAATAAACCTATAATTCTATCCGCATCTCTTATAGCTGATATTTCAGCTGTTGTTACTACTAATGCTCTATCTGCTCCGGCAATAGCATTTTTAAATCCTTGTTCAATTCCAGCTGGGCAATCTATTAATATGTAATCAAACTCTTCTTTTAGTTTTTCTATCAGACCTTTAATTTGTTCCTCATTAATAGCTGTTTTATCTTTAGTTTGTGCTGCTGGAAGTAAAAAAAGTTCTTTAAATCTCTTGTCTTTTATTAGAGCTTGTCTTAATTTACATTTTTCTTCTATTACATCTACTATGTCATATACTATTCTATTTTCAAGTCCTAAAACAACATCTAGATTTCTAAGTCCTATATCTGTATCTACTAAAGCTACTTTTTTACCAGCTAAAGCAAGGGCAGAACCTAAGTTGGCTGTTGTTGTTGTTTTTCCAACTCCACCTTTTCCTGATGTAATAACGATTACTTCTCCCATTAAATTTCCTCCTTTAAAACTATTACCCTCTTAACTTAACTTTTTAAACATATATATATTATATGTTTTTTATTAAAAAGTCAATGAATATGATAACATTTTTGTAATATTTTTGTAATAAATTTTCTTTAAAACTGACCATCCGTATATTGACTTTAATTTCTAAAAACTATATACTGTAACTACAAATTAGTTATGTTTTATAAAATTTTAGACAAAATATTAATACAAACATAAATAATATTTTAGATAGGAGGTTACTATGAGTAATTTAATCGAAATCAGATGGCATGGTAGAGGCGGTCAAGGTGCTAAAACAGCTTCACTTCTTCTAGCAGATGCAGCCTTCAACACTGGTAAATATATTCAAGGTTTTCCTGAATATGGACCAGAAAGAATGGGTGCCCCTATTACAGCTTATAACCGTATTAGTGATACACCTATAACAGTTCATTCAAATATTTATGAGCCAGATTATGTTGTTGTTGTTGATGACACACTTCTAGAATGCGTAGATGTTACAGCAGGTCTTAAATCAACAGGAGCAATAATAATTAATACTACAAAAGATAATGATGAACTAAAAAAATTATTAAAAGGTTATTCAGGAGACATTTACAAAATTGATGCAAGAAAAGTGTCAATGGAAACATTGGGAAAATATTTTCCAAATACTCCAATGCTTGCAGCAGTTGTAAAAGTTAGTGGAATTATGTCTGATGAAGCATTCTTAGAAGATATGGTTGGTTCTTTCAAACATAAATTTGCTAAAAAACCTGAAGTTATTGATGGAAATATGAAAGCTTTAGAAATGGCTTTAAAAGAAGTTACTAAAGTTTAGAAAGGAGCTTATTTATGACAGAGGACAAATTAAACCCAAATACACCTATGGAAGATCTTACAATAGGTGGAAATATTTATACAGCTGGAAATGCAAAAGAATTTAAAACTGGAGATTGGCGTTCTTCAAAGCCTGTTTTTATTCCAGAACTTTGCAAACAATGTGGACTTTGCTTCCCTGTTTGCCCTGAAGATGCTATTCCAGTAAATAAAGATTTAAAAAGAGAAGATTTCAATTATGATGCTTGTAAAGGATGCGGAGTTTGTGCTAAAGTATGTCCTTTTAAAGCTATTGAAATGAAATAACTAAAAATTATTGATAGAAAGGAAATAAAAATTATGGGAATTAGAGAAAGATTAAGTGGTAATGAAGCTGCTGCTATTGCAATGAAACAAATTAATCCAGATGTTGTTGCTGCTTTTCCTATCACACCTTCAACAGAAATACCTCAATATTTTTCAAGTTTTGTAAGTAACGGACAAGTAGATACAGAATTTGTTGCTGTTGAAAGTGAACATAGTGCTATGAGTGCCTGTATTGGTGCTGAAGCTGCAGGTGCTAGAGCAATGACAGCTACTTCTGCAAATGGTTTATCTTTAATGTGGGAAATGATTTATATAGCCTCAAGTTTAAGATTACCAATAGTAATGTCATTAGTTAATAGAGCAGTTTCAGGTCCTTTAAATATTCATAATGATCATTCAGATGCTATGGGAGTTAGAGATGCAGGATGGATAATGTTATTTTCTGAAAATAATCAAGAAGCTTATGACAATTTATTAATGGCTCACAGAATTGCTGAAAATAAAGATGTCTTACTACCTTTAATGGTATGTCAAGATGGATTTATAACATCACATTCAATAGAAAATATTGAGCTATTAGAAGATGACAAAGTAAAGGCTTTTGTTGGAAAATATAAACCAGAACATTATTTATTAAATGACAAAGAACCAATAGCAGTTGGACCTTTAGATGTTCAAAGTTATCTTTTTGAACATAAAGCTCAACAAGCTGAAGCTATGAAAAGAGCAAAAAAAGTTATTTTAGAAGTTTCAAAAGAATTTGAAGAATTAACTGGAAGAAAATATGAATTCTTTGAAAAATATAAAATGGAAGACAGTGAATTTGTAATAGTTTGTATGAACTCTACTGCTGGAACTGCAAAAGCTGCCATTGACGAATTAAGAGCTCAGGGCATTAAAGCAGGTCTATTAAAAATCAGAATGTTTAGACCTTTCCCAGCAGAAGAAGTAGCAGACAGCTTAAAAAATGCAAAGGCAATAGCTGTTTTAGATAAGGCTGATTCTTTAAATGGTGTAGGTGGAGCATTATTTGAAGATGTAGTTTCTGGAATGTATGTATCAAATATCCATGTTCCAACTGTAAACTATGTTTATGGAATTGGTGGTAGAGATACAACAGTTAATGAAATAAAACAAGTATATACAGATTTAGCAAAAATTGCCGAAACTGGTGATATTGGTGATCCATATAGATATTTAGGACTAAGAAGAAAATAAAATATAAATAATTATTTAATTTAAAAAGTTAAATTAAATATAGAAAGGATGATAAAAATGGCATATAATCATAAAGAGGTAGTTGCAAATAAACCTTCAAGATTTACTTCTGGTCACAGAATGTGTGCAGGATGTGGAGCACCAGCTGTTGCTAGAATGATTTTAAGAGCTTTAAAACCAGAAGACCACGCAGTTATTGCAGGTGCTACAGGTTGTATGGAAGTTTCTACTTTTATTTACCCTTATACATCTTGGACTGATTCATTTATTCATACTGCTTTTGAATGTGCTGGTGCTACTTTAAGTGGTGTTGAAGCAGCATATAAATCTATGAAACGTCAAGGTAAACTACCAGAAAATAAAGATACAAAATTTATAGCATTTGGTGGAGATGGTGGAACTTATGATATAGGACTTCAAAGCTTATCTGGAGCAATGGAAAGAGGTCATGATATGGTTTATGTATGTTATGATAATGGAGCATATATGAACACAGGTATTCAACGTTCTTCTGCAACACCTAAATTTGCAGATACAACAACAACTCCAGCGGGAACAGTAGTTCCAGGAAAAATGCAATCTCGTAAAGATTTAGCAAAAATAATGGTAGGTCATCACCTTCCTTATGTTGGACAAACAATTGCTCTTGCTAATTATAAAGATTTATATGAAAAAGCTGAAAAAGCAATATATACAGAAGGACCATGTTTCTTAAATGTACTTGCTCCTTGTCCAAGAGGTTGGGGATATAATACAGAAGATTTAATGCAAATAAATAAACTTGCAGTGGATACTTGCTATTGGCCTTTATATGAGGTTATTGATGGAGTTTATAAAATAACTTATAAGCCTGCAAAAAAACTTCCAATAGAAGAATTCTTAAGACCACAAAAAAGATTTAAACATATGTTTAAACCAGGAAATGAATGGATGATCGAAGAATTCCAAAAAGAAGTTGACGCAAGATGGCAAGAATTATTAGACTTAGAAGAAATGACAAATAAGAAAGACGCTTAAAAAAATTTTTTAATTTAATTTTTAAAAGTAAATAAATGAAAACTGAGATTTTTTAATACTTCTCAGTTTTTATTTTACTTTTTTCGCCACTTTTCGACACTTTTTTATTTATATAATTTTTAATATATTAAAATTAATATATTGTTGTTCAGAATTTATATTTTCATTTATAATTTTAATTCAAATTGTACACTATTTTTATTTCTAAATATTTCTTTTTATATCATTAAAAATTATTTATATGATATATTCTATAATTTTTTTATCTTCTGTACAACAATTATTAAGGTGATATATAGTGACTATCACCTTTTTTATATATTAGGAAAGTTCTTTGAACTTCCTATTATATATAATATATTTTATAAAAATTATATACGATTTTTATTTAGTTTATATAAGCTTTTACTATTGCAGTTTTAGTAATTTTATAGTAAAATTTATTATGTAAATTAAATTTTGAAAGGAGAATTATGTATAAGTAATAATATTTATACATAAATAAAATATGAATTTAGCTGAAGAAACAAAATTTATAATGAAAAAATATAATATAACTGCAAATAAAAATTATGGTCAGAATTTTCTAATAGATGAGAATATAGTTAATGATATTATTACTGGTGCTCAAGTAAATAAAGATGATTTAATTATAGAAATAGGTCCTGGTCTTGGAACTCTAACTTCACTATTATTAGAAAAAGCTGGTAAAGTTATTTGTGTAGAACTTGACAAAAAAATGATTAATGTATTAAAAGAAAGATTTATTTTATATAATAATTTTGAACTTTTAAATAATGATATTCTAAAAGTAGACTTAAATAGATTAATTTCCGAAAGTAAAACAAATTTAAAAAATGTAAAGGTTGTTGCAAACCTTCCATATTATATTACAACTCCTATTATAATGAAGCTTTTAGAAGATAAGTTAGATTTAACAAGCATTACAGTGATGGTTCAAAAAGAAGTTGCTGAAAGATTAGCTGGAATTCATGGAGGAAAAGAAATCGGCAGTATAACTTATAGCATAAATTATTATACAAATCCTGAAATCATAATTAATGTTCCAAGGAACTCATTTATACCTGCACCAAATGTAGATTCTGCAGTTATAAAATTCGATATTTTGAAAGAACCAAAAATTAAAGTTTCAAATGAAGAATTATTCTTTAAAGTTATAAAATTTTCTTTTCTTCAAAAAAGAAAAACTTTAATAAATTCTCTTTCTAATTCAGGTTTAGTAAGTAAGGAATCTTTAGAAAAAATACTAAATGATTTAAATATTGATTTGAAAATAAGAGCTGAACAGCTTACATTAGAACAATTTGGAAAAATTTCAGACTATATATACTCTAATAATAAACAATCTGTTTAAAATATATCTTAAAATTATATATAAAATAATGCTTTGATT